>Ga0224508_10000146_pt1 | contig 73932 bp, 89 predicted proteins | sample SF_Jan12_sed_USG_4_FD_170157 | JGI IMG/M metagenome (GOLD analysis project Ga0224508, IMG submission 170157) | Sediment microbial communities from San Francisco Bay, California, United States - SF_Jan12_sed_USGS_21 | ecosystem: Environmental > Aquatic > Marine > Sediment | place: USA... | reverse complement strand
AGCAGCACCAAAGAGAAAAGCAGCACCAAAGAGAAAAGCAGCACCAAAGAGAAAAGCAGCACCAAAGAGAAAAGCAGCACCAAAGAGAAAAGCAGCACCAAAGAGAAAAGCAGCACCAAAGAGAAAAGCAGCACCAAAGAGAAAAACTAAAAAAGTTTCAAAAACATCAAAATCTAAAAAATAAAATTATTAATTCTTTAATTGTCCAATATGAAATTCTACGAAAAAACATCCACTAAATAAATTCTCTTTTCTGATCTTCTAATTTTATTCTGTTTCCAACACTAACTGGTAGCATTTTTCGATTTCTTCTTTTTTAATATGTGAAATCTTTTCAATATCTTCTAGGGAAATATTTTTTGGTAATGCCTGAGATATTGCATAAAGGCACACTGCTGCGATCAAATAAAATGATTCATACTTGAAAGGAATCTTTTCCAAAAGTTCCAAATGTAGATTTTCAGCATTAATGATTGCTACCTCATCAATGCTAAATTTCTCTTGGAATTTTTTGTAAATAGTAATTTTTTCCTGATGGTTCAAGTTTTTTGTTAATTGTACATAGATAATGAAGGATTAATTGTTCAATTACACCAACAATTCTTTAAATTTCTTTTTGGTGCTTACTGATTTTATGAGAAATCACGTCATATTCGTTATCTTTAGGTAGATGATTATGCTTGATTTCTCCATATTTTCACCTTGTTAAGAAAGCATATTACAATAGATCCGCTTTAAGTATAGTTTTGTAATAGAATATTTGGCGATAGAGAGGATTGAATATAAGAAGTAAAACTCTTTCATATGAAATAAGTACTGTAGTACAAAATGCAATAGATGAAGGGCGGACCCATCTAAACGATGATGAGGCCAATCACTTAATCAAGATTAGCCAAAAGCTTGTTCAGGATTATGTGAAAGAATTGGAAAATTTTTCTTGATTAGATTTTATCTTGTTTGATTTTCATTTACAAACCAAAATTGTAACTAATGTAAATTAGATTTTCAAAAAAAATTTAAAATAAAATTGAATTACCTTTACAAAAAATAATTTAAAAAATATTGTTTATTGAGGATTAACTTCCATTTTTCCGAATTTCCCTTTGGTTAGGGAAACTTCGTCTCGAAAGGAATTTGTGTATCCATTTGAAATCACGACAGTATCTCCTACATTTACCGTCTTGATGTCATCTCCCCATAAGGTAAGCTTGACTTCATCATTTTCGGTTTCTCCGTCTGAAAGTACTGCATCACATACATCGATGGTTCCTCCACTTTTGAGGTTGACAGTTCTTGGGTCGCCCATACTTTTTACGACACCCTTTGTGTTAATTCCACTTCGCATGTTTTTTACTTGTGCAATTGGTTGGGATTCTTCCATATTATTTTGACCCAAATTCACACAATTAAAAGCTTTGAAAATAAATTTTTTAGGTAATGATTAAGACAAAATTTTGGCGATCATAAATTTTTGTAATTTAAAAAATGAAAATATTTTTCTTTTTATACCTACCTTTTAAAAATTCAGAAATTAATTTTTGAGAAGATGAATATTTTCTTCATTTATGGTGTTAAATGCCATTTTTTCAACATTATTGATACAATTTTAGGGATTGAAAACCAAAGATTAAACCAAAAATTAGTCTGTACAATTCATTATAATTTTCAAAATTCCTAATAGAAATTGAAAAATATCGGTCTATATTGAATTTCAATGCAGGGGTATCGAAGCCCGGTCAACCGAGAAGGACTCAAGATCCATCAATAGGAAATCCTTTCTCTTAGGAGTTCGTGGGTTCGAATCCCACCTCCTGCACTCAAATTCCATTAAAAAATACCATATTTCCCTATTTTCTAAAATTTATGCTGTAATTGTTTTAACTTTGGATACGGAATGATTTGAAATCTTCTTGTGCAAGTTTGCTACTTCTTCGTCCCTAAAAGAGAGGTTGCATCTAAAACATTTCCAAGCAACCTCAGACATGTTTGTAATAATGCACAATTTCCTTATAAGGATATTGAATGATCTTTCCAAAATAGTACAAAAAATTGATCAAGTTTTGTAATTAGTGTAATTTCTTGATAATTCCATATCTTCCTTTAATTTTTCCATGGCTAGGTAAAACCAAGGGTTTAGAAATAAAATAATCAAGATTAAAGAGAGTAAAATGGCAGATATTTTTGAAATCTTCGGTGAGTTAGGATATTTTGGAATATTTTTAGTGCTAATTGGGGTAAATGCCTCACCAATCCTAATGCCTCCAAGCTGGATTGTACTGACTTCGTTTTATCTTCTTGATCCGAATTTGAATATTCTTTTACTTTCCGTAGTAGGTGCAACAGGATCTACAATAGGAAGGTATGTCCTAAAAAAAATCAGTGGGCTGTTTAGGAAATTTGTTGGTGAAGAACAAAAGTCTAATCTTGATATTATTGGTGATTATCTTAACAGAAAAAAATTTGGCTATGTAATTGCCTCATTTCTTTTTGGGGCAACTCCGCTTCCTAGCAACATGCTCTTTATCACATATGGATTGATGAAAGCCAAAAGTGTGGGAATTTACATCGGATTTTGGCTTGGCCGTGTTTTATCATATATTGTTATGATATATTTTGGAAATGCAGTTTTAACACCATTTTTAGAAATATTTGAAGATCGACTTTTGGGTATTTTACTAGTAGATGTATTGGGAATCGTAGTAATTATTTTCTTTGCCTCTATTAACTGGTCTCTTTTAATTACTAAAAGAAAACTAAAATTTACAAAACCAAAACTTTGGAGATTCTAAATGAAAGTTATTGAGGTACTCCAAAAACAGATTCAAAAAAGAATGAAAAATGAATCTGCTCATGACTTTAATCATGTTATGAGGGTTTACAAAAATGCCCAAAAATTATGCAGAAAAGAAAAGGTAAATGAAAAATTGGTCCTAAGTGCAGTATTGCTTCATGATATTGTTTCCTATCCTAAATCAGACAAACGATCAAAAAATTCAGCAGTTGAAAGTGCTAGAGAAGCAACAAAAATTCTAAAAAATCTAGATTTTACCGCCGAAGAAATTCAATTAGTTTCAGATGCCATTCGCGATCATAGTTTCTCAAGAGGAAAAATCCCACAAACTCTGGAAGGTAAAATTCTACAAGATGCAGATAGATTAGACGCTATTGGAGCAATAGGGATTGCAAGAGTTTTTGCAGTTGGTGGCTCCGAAAAAAGACCTTTTTACAATGAAGAAGATCCTTTTTGCAAAACTCGTACTCCTGATGATAAAAGATGGACTCTAGATCATTTTAACCAAAAACTTTTGAAACTTGAATCCTTGATGAATACAAAATCTGCTAAAATTGAAGCCCAAAGGAGAACAAAAGTTTTGAAATACTTTCTATCTGAATTCAAACGAGAGATCTAATCTTTCAACCGTAATCCACATACCGGTCGTATCGTTTTTCTACTTCTTGGTTTAATCCATCTGATATTTTTTGGATCTCATCACTTTTTCTAAAATCAATGTATTTTTGGATTGCCTGGAATTTTTCATCTTTAGGATATGATTCAAAGATAGGCTCAATCTTTTTAAAATATTCAACTGTTTTTTCACGAAATTCTTGCCTGGTTGGTTTTTTGATATCATTCATTCTAAACCAAATTGTTGCCCAGCTACAACCAATTACATGAGGCAATAAATCAAAGGCTCTTTGAATTTCAAATCGTTCATCATTTCTCATGATTCTTGAAGAAATTTCGCTGCTGATTTTGCAAAATATGTTACTATCATATCTGCACCAGCTCTCTTGATAGAATATAAGATCTCTTCTGTAATGTCTTTTTCATTTATCCACCCTTGTGCAGATGCTCCTTTTACCAATGCATATTCTCCTGAAACGCTATATGCTGCAACGGGAACATTGAATCGTCTTTTGGTTTCTGCAATCAAATCCAGATATGATAATGCGGGTTTTATCATAACAATGTCTACACCTTCGTTGATGTCAGTTTCAACTTCTCTCATAGCCTCTCGAGCATTGGTAAATGGAACCTGGTATGTTTTTCTGTCTCCAAATTTTGGTGCACATTCAGCTGCATCTCTAAATGGTGAATAAAACGAAGAACGATGTTTTGCTGAATGTGACATTATGGATACGTCTGTAAATCCTTCATCATCTAAAGCTTTTCTTATTGCTGTTACTTGTCCATCCATCATTGCAGAGGGAGAAACTGTATCCACTCCTGCCTTTGCCTGACTAACGGCAATTTTTGCTAATGTTTCAATACTTGAATCGTTATCAATTTTATTTTCATTAATAATTCCGCAGTGCCCAGAAGATGTGTACTGACACAAACAAACATCTGCCATAATAACAATTTTCTCATCAAAATTTGATCTGATTTGAGAAATTGCTTTTTGAACTATTCCGTTTTCATCAAATGCAGAAGTTCCTGAATCATCTTTTTTTGTGGGGATGCCAAACAACATAATTGCGGAAATGCCCAAATCCGAAATTGTACCTACCTCATCATTAAGGTCATCTAACGGTAATCTTTCCATTTCGGACATTGATTCTATTTTAATTCTAGATTTTAGATCCTCTTGTACAAATATTGGACATATTAAATCATTAGGAGTAAGCATAGTTTCTTGAACAAGGTTCCTCATTTTAGCAGAAGTTCTTAATCTACGTAGACGTTTAGCAGGAAATGACATATCAAATTTCTATTCGAGTAAAATATAATCTTAGTCTATCCTTGCTGGGATTTGTTATAGTCAAACAACTCACTTGCCACTTCTAACAACTCTGGCTTTCCTTGCTCTGAGGCTTTTCTGATATTGTTCATAGGTGTAGATACAATACTCTCTACAACGGCTTTAGTAAGCTCTTCGATGATTTTGATTCGTTTTTCATCTTTTTCATCAAGCATCGAAAGGGCTTTTTCTAATTCCTTTTGGCGTAACGAATCTATATTTTTGAATACATCTTTTACAAGTGGTTCTGCATCTAGTCTTTTCATCGAAGCCTCTAGTACGGTAACTTCCTCATTAATTATATTTTCAACTTCTTTTACCTTGTTTAATCGTGCTTTCATGTTCTTTTCTACCATTTCTGCTATTTGGTCCAAATTCATCAGTTTTATTCCACCAATAGTTGCCACTTTTTCATCGACAGTTCTTGGGTTGGATAAATCCAGTATCATCATTCCACTTTTTCTCTTTTCAACAGCATTTGTAATTCTGTCAAAAGTTACCAAGAAATATGGTGCAGTAGTGGCTACAAATAACACATCATAATTTTCAAACCCAGATAAAACATGTTCGAATTTTACTGGTTTACCTCCCATGGTCTCACAAAATGTTTGAGATCTCTCCATAGTTCTACTGGTAACTGCAAAATCATATCCTCTTCTTTGAAGAGATTTTGCAACCAATGTTGAGACTTCTCCTGTTCCAATTAACAAAATTTTCTTAAATTTTAATTCATCAATATTTTCTTCAGCTAATTTTACTGCCATTGATCCAACTGAAATTCCACCTTGACTAATTCCGCTAGAATTTCTTATTCTAGTTCCAATTCTAATGGCCTTATCAAATAGAGTATTTAGATGCTGACCAGATGCCTTTATTTTTCTTGCAGATGTAATTGAATTTTTTATCTGTCCGAGGATTTGTTCTTCTCCCAGTACCATAGAGTCTAATCCTGAAGTAAGTTTTAACAGGTGATGGAAAGCTTTGTCATTTTGATCGATTTCTAAGTTATCTGCAAATGTTTCTTCATCTAATCCTGTCAATGAAGCCCAAGTTTTTTTGATTTTTTCTTGATCAAAATTTTTTGATTTTCCAAATAACTCTATTCTGTTACAAGTTTGAATTATTACACATTCATCAAGTGCGGAATGTTCTCTGAATTGTGAATATGCATCCTCTATATCCCTGATTGTAAATTTTTCCAAAATATGAATTGGAGAATTACGAAAAGTTACACGTGCATTTATTATATTTTTGCTCATTTCCAATCCCTCAATACTGTGTTGATACGGTTTTCAGCTTTTGTGGGTTTGCCGTCTTTTATTAACTGTTTAATTTCTTTATCACCCATAATACTTTTCAAAAATTCTTTTCTCCTAATTTGAGTATCAATTTTCCTTTTTGCCATAGTTCTTGCGATCTGCTGAATCTTAATTTGAGCAATAACTTCTTTTGTGATGATTTCTTTTAATATTTTTTCTGATTGTGTTTTAATCTTTTTTGACATTACTGGGCTTTGACCACCTGTGAAAATGGCAATTTGAATCAAGTTTTCAAAATTAATTATTGCAGGATTTGAAAAATCACTGTCTTCTGGATTATCAGAACTGTATGCGATAATCTTTCTCTTTTTTGCTGCATTGATAATTTTTTGATTTAAGATATAATCATTGGTTGTTGTGATGATCATATTTGGTGCGTACTTTGAAATAAATTTGGTATCCTGAATTTTTTGTTTTATAAATTTAATTTTCTTGGCCTTTATCAAATTGCTAATTGAGGTGCTAACAATATCACTGATTAGTAAAATCTTACATCCTTGATTTTGAAGAGAATTAATTCTTTTTTGGGCCTCATTTCCTCCACCAATAATGATGACTGTTTTATCTCGCAGGTTAAGGTCAACTATCATCGATCAAAAAGACTGGGGTTTCTATTTATGTATTAAAAATCAATGCGTAAAATCCAAGCTACGTTTTTAATTGAATGGACAAATTATTGACTTAATGACATCTATGGATAATTTTGATAAGGAACTCCTTAACGAAATTCAATGGACGTTTCCACTTGTTACAAGACCATTTGATGCAATTGCTAAAAAATTTGATACTTCTCCTGAAAGTGTAAAAGAGCATCTGAATCATTTAAAAAAAGAAGGAATTTTAAGACAATTAAGTGCCATTTTTGATACTCGAAAGCTAGGTTACACTAGTTCTCTTGTGGCAATGGAAATTGAACATGATCAACTTGAATTTGTTGCCAGTCAAATAAACCGTCATCCAGGTGTTAGTCATAATTATGAACGTGAACATCAGTTTAATCTTTGGTTTACTTTGGCTGTTCCACCAGGTTCGGATTTGAAAACAGAGATTGACAAGTTCAATGTTTTAAAGGGAATTAAAAAGGTAAGAATGCTTCCTACTTTACAGTTATTCAAAATTGGTGTTAAACTTGACATGGTAGATGAAAAGAAACATGAGGTAGCTCCAACTGAGCAGAAAAAAGAGATTAAAAATATAAAATTTGAACCTACAGAACAAGACAAGGACTTTATCCGCGAATTACAAAAAGACATGGAAATTATTGATGAACCATTTGTAAAAGCTGCAAATAATCTTGGAATTACTGAAAACGAGTTATTTGAAAAGATGAAAAATTATGAAGACATTGGAATAATGAGAAGATTTGCAGCTATCCTACGACACAGACAGGTAGGATTTACTGCAAATGGAATGATAGTTTGGAAAGTTCCCAAGGAAAGAATATCTGAAGTCGGAGAAAAATTAGGGGCATTTCCACAGGTTAGCCATTGTTATGAGAGACCTACCTATTCTGATTGGCCATACAATGTCTTTTCAATGATTCACTGTAAAACTCATGATGAGGCAAATGAGATGGCAAAAACCATACAAAATCAAATAAATATTGATGATTATAGAATTCTCTTTAGCACTCGGGAATTCAAGAAAACAAGAGTTGAATATTTTGTAGAAAATTCTTTCAATATCGAGGAAACTATTCCTGCTTCCTAACTCTCATTCTCATCATGTCCTACAACATGAATTATACAAAAATACTGATCATTCATGTTGCAATAGTATAGGGAATTTTCTCCACATTCTTTACATGGTGGTTTTTCATCCTGCTCGGAAAGTTTTGTGTGGTATATCTTACTCCTACTAGTGACTGTAGAATTTTTGTATATTCTGGTCAAATTTGTATAATAATCAATTTCTCCAGAATTAAGTGGTTGCTGGTTTTTGATTTTTTTAATAATTACTTGCCATTTATCATACTTGCCAATTTTGGCAAGCTTCATTCTTTCAATAATTTCAAGGGTTTTTTGTGAATCTGTGGGATTTTCCATCTACAAATTAATTTGCTTGGGGAGTTGCCTTTAATTCATACGAAGGCCACGTGTTGTACAATTCGTCAACCTCGTTCATATCTGAGTCTGAGATGTATTTTCCATCAGCCATCTCGGCATAATTGATAACTTCTTCTTCGCTGATCATTGTTGGAAGCACTGTTGCGAATCCTTTCTTTGTCATCATAAACTTCATGGCAAATTCTGTTATGTTTAACCCATTTCTTTCTGCAATTGGATTGAGTTGTTCAACTTTTTTCAATGATTCCTTAAGCCACTCCCGTTTTCTTACTGATCTATGATCATTTTCATCAAACTTCGTATCAGCGTTTACTTTTCTCGTTAAAATTCCGGATGCTTCTGGAACTCTTACTAGAATCCCAACATTTTTTTCCTCAGCTTTTCTCATTAAATCGTTTCCTGGAGTTTGTTCTAAAATGTTGTAAACTGTTTGAACTGCACTTAGATTTGGTCTATCCATTGCTTCCAGACCTTCCTGTGTCCAACCGATTGCGGGACCTAAAGCAACTTGGTATGTTTTGATAGTTTCCTCCTCAATAAAACTATCAAGCACATTAAAAATTGAATCATCTCTGATGTTTTTTAGTTTTGGATTGTGTAATCCATACATGTCAAGATGATCAGTTTGTAGTCTCTCCAAACTGTTTCTTAATGCAATTCTTGTAAAATCTTCATCAAATTTCTGTGGAAGCTCAGTGTGTCCAATTTGTTCTACTCCTCTAAAATCATAACCATATTTTGTAGAAATAACAATCTCGTCTCTCATGTCTTTGAAAACTTCCCCGATCAACCTCTCACTTTTTCCCTTACCATACAAGTCTCCTGTTTCAAAAAAATTGATTCCTACGTCGTATGCTTTTCTGAGCATTCTCTTTGCCTCGTCTTCTTCAATCTTTTTACCCCACCAATCCAAAGCAATAGCCCATGCACCGAATCCTATTTCTGATACTTTGATGTCTGTTTTTCCTAGTTTATTGTAATTCATTTTTATATTTTTTAATCTAAAATTTCATCATTTATGTTTATCCAAGATTTGCATTGTTGAGATTGGAATTTTACAAGGAAAATATTTCCGTGATGAATCTAACCCATACTCGTTATTAGAGGAACTATGTCCTTTGAGACGCATACAATCATGGGAATATCATTTTTGACATATGTCGATACTTGGGTTTCCCTCAAATCCATTATAAGATCTTGAAAATCTCTAATATCATCTACCTCAAAGGCTAACATGAAATCTTCATCATGAATTCCAAAAGAGTACGTTGTGTTTAGTACAACTTGAGGATATTTTTTACTGACCTGTATATGTTCATCCATTATTTCTTGGCGCTTTTCTTTTGGTAGTAGGTACCACTCTCTTGTTTTTGTAAACGGATAAACGATTACATGTTTTTTTTGTTCAATACCTGTGATAAAACCATGAGGCTTTCCCTCATCTACGTAAATAGATGGCCTAGTACACGAAAGATAGGTCCTTGATGGTATGATATATTTTCCAAATACTGTTTGATATAATTTCTCAATAACTTTCTGGATTTCGTCAACTGACTTTGCTGCAAACCAAAATAAAAAATCAGCATCATCTCTTAATCCTAGATTTGAATATGATCTAAACATTATTCGTGAATTCTTGATTACGTTTTCAACTTCTTTTGCTGATTCAGCTTTTGCCAGGTCTGCCATCCATCTCCATTTGGGATCTATTTTAAAAAATGAGAAATTGAAAAAGTATTGATCATTATTTTCTGACATGCTCTTCCCAATTTTAAAACCCTATTTAAACAAAAAACTAGATTCTGTAGGATTGAATTTCTACAAATTTTCTTTTAGATTTATGTCCTGATTTTATTTGAATGCTGGATATAGGTATCTTGAAATGCTTTGATAACTTTTTAATAATTTCTTTATTTGCGTCACCTTTCATTGGTTTTGATTCTATGCCAAGGGTAATTTGATTTTTTGATATTTCCGAAAGATCTCTTTGAAATTTTACTGTTATTTCATACAGCACACAAAAAGTGAAAATTTATTTTGCTTAAACTTGTTGGGTAAAACGAGAATTTGTTCCTAAACAGTTTGCTCTAGGGCCCATTCATAACCCTCTGATTCTAATTTATCTGCAAGTGAAGCATCTCCTGTTTTTAAGACCTGTCCTCTTGCAAAGACGTGAACAAAATCAAGTTTATTTAAGAATTTTAAGATTCTTGCATAGTGGGTAATGATAATAATAGTTGCATCTTTTCCGGCAACTTCGCTAATTGCTTTTGCAACTGATTGAACTGCATCAATATCTAAACCAGAATCTGGTTCATCCAAGATTGAAATTTTTGGTTTTAGTACTGCCATTTGTAAAACTTCTGCGCGCTTTTTCTCTCCTCCAGAAAATCCCTCGTTTAGATACCTTGAAAGAAATTCTTCCTTTAATCCAACTTTATTCAAATTTTCTTTGAGATATTTTTGAAATTCTCTAACTGTAATGAAAACTTCTCTGTCATCTCCTTGCAGTGCTTTACTAAGTGAATTGTAAGCTGTTCTAAGAAAATGAGAAAATCCTACACCTGAAACTTCAGTGGGATATTGAAATCCTAAGAACAACCCTTTTTTTGCACGTTCATCTGCAGTTAAACCTAGAATACTTTCACCATCTAAAAGAATGTCCCCTTGTGTTACTTCATACTTTGGATGTGCAAGCAGAGTGTAAGCTAGAGTACTTTTTCCAGAACCGTTTGGTCCCATTATAGCATGTACTTCTCCTGGACCTGTTTTCAAATTCACTCCCTTTAGAATCTCTTTTCCTTCTCTTTTTACATGAAGGTCTTTGATTTCTAGCACTGCCATGAACCCATTTGTTTGGTTTCTATATTTAATACCGACGAAATTTAGCTAATCCTAATGTATTTAATAAAATGAAAAGAGGGGGGGGATTAAATTTTGGCCAGAGAGGGTCTCAAAGCAATTTTGAGTTTGTAACTAGTTAGAATCTCTTTACATCTATTTCTGATAGTAACTTCAGTGACTCCAGCGATGCTTGAAACATCTCGTTGTAAGATGCTTTGACCGAGCAAAACAGAGGCAACATACAGATACGCTGCTGCAATCCCATTTGGTGCTTTTCCGTCAGTAATGCTACTATCTTTGGTTTTTTCTGCAATTTCCAAGGCTAGTCTTTCAACCCTTACCTCGGTTTGTGTCATGTTTGCAATTTTTGAGATGTATTTGTCCATTGTAACAATTGGGGCTGTAATTTGGCCCATCTCCATTACCATGGTTCTATAATATTTTGCTGCAAGTTTTGTTTTTGATTTGACATCTTTTGGTACACATATTCCTCGAACAATTTCTTCAAGTGATCTAACTACATGACATTGTTTACAGGCCATGTAAATCGTAGCTGCAGTAATACTAACTACTGATTTTCCTTTCACCTCGATATGTTCATCCAAGTTTCTGTATATGATAGAGGCAGTTTCCAAAACATTTTTTGAAAGGGATAAACCATTACATGTTTCACCCATTTTGGCTAAAACATTAGCTAGTCTTCTTTCTCTTGGTGAGGAAACACGAACTCTCTGTTGCCATTTTCTGAGATTGTGCATTTGGTTTACGACTTCGTGATTAATTGATTTTCCACTAAAGTCTTTTGAGCTGATTGAAATCTCAGTGGCTATCCCCAAATCATGTTGAGAATAAGATGTTTGTCCTGTTGCTCTTGCCAGCTTCATTTTGTCTTCGAGATTCGAACTTTTTGTTTCTGGACCAGAATCTGCTATTTGATCTGCAACTACTACGCCACAGCCAGAACAGATTATTTCACCGTTCTGAATGTCATCTACTAGTGATGATTCACATTCAGGACAGCTTTGTGGTTCTAGTATGTTCATTTTTTTCTTCTCCTAAATTTTTCTTTCTTAGCAGGAGAAAATTCAACGGCGAAAACAGCTTTGCCGATATATTTTTTGATGTTGTTGGTTAATGGAGTAGCGGATGCGAATGGTCTTTTTACTGGACCAATCAATTCCATTACTTTTGCAACCTTTGTTCCTTTTTCGTCACAAAGAATCACTCCCTCAGATAATTCATCTGATAGTTGAATGATCACTCTGCCGCTCCCGGCAAGGTGCAATATTTCGCCTACCTCCTGCAATTAAAAAAATAATGTTCATATTCTTTTCATAGACTTCTGTCAAGAATACTTTAGCTAAAAGCTAGATTTGATCTTATTTGGATTGTTTTGTCCTTTTCAAAAGTAATTTTTCCGAAATTTTGTTTAAAATTTTTGTCTTGGGGGATCCTTTTGGCAAAACAATGTATCCGGATCTTACAAATGGTCTTCTAGGATATCTTACTTTTTCTTCAGTTTCTTTAATTTCAAAACCTGCAGCTTGGGCAGCTTCTGTTAATTCTTTTAACGACGGATCAAAAACACATTTTTCTTTTTCTAATCTTCTTCCTTTGGCTCTTGGCAAGGTCTTGTTGAAATAATCCAACCAGATTACGACATGTTCGTAATCTTTCATTAAATCACTTTATTAAAACTGCGTTAACTGTTCCGGATTGTCCAGGTCTTGATACAACTCTACACTTTCCTTCTTGTGTTTCTAATATTGCACCTTTTGTAATAATTCCTCTTCTTTGATAATCATTGTTTGTTGCATTTTCTAACACTTTGAGAATTTTTGTTTTCTTTACTTTGTCCCCTTTTGTTGCTAAATTTACAAAATCAATTGCTTTCAAAGCTGTTTTTGTGTTTTTACCACGAACATTTCTTGTTACTGTAATTTGTGCACCGTTAATTGGTTCATTTGGAAACCTATCTGTTTCATATTTTCTTCTAATTCTTAATGGGTGTCTTCTTCCACCAGTGGTTTTACTTGTTGCAAGGTTTTCTACTGATTTTCTCACGGAAAATCTTGAAATTACTCTAATTTATACAAAACGCAACATTTTGGCCATAAAACAAAATTTCCTAGACAAGTTCTTGAATAACCTGTGATTCAGGATTTGATTTGGTTTGTGCAGTCTTGCGAATTTTTGAAAATAGTTTTTGTTTGAGATTTTCTACATCTCCATGTATTCCGAAATATTTTTGGAATTTGTCGGTGGTAGTGAAAATTCTCAATCTTCCAACATTTTGATGATGGATAAAATCTAACTGTTTCAATTCTTTAAGGTGAGAATAAACTCCAGAACCTCTCGTTTCCAATAATTGTTTTGATGAAATGGGTTGCATGTATGCAATGTATGATAAAGTCTTTAGTGTTGCTTTTGGCAAAACAGGTTTTGATGCATATTTTTTGACAGTAGCACTGTATTCTGGTTTTAATTGAAAAACATATGAGCCATCTGGAAGGGTTACGATTTCTATTGCTTTGAAGGCTGATTTTGATTTTTTCATTAAATTATTGAGAATATTGTTTGTTTTTGTTCGCGATTCTGTGCCTGAGGCCCTAATTAATTCTTCAATTTTAAGAGGTCTTCCAGCAGAGTATAATGCAGCTTCAATTCGAGCCGTTGCCTCATTTTCATCTTCTATTTTTACCAATTATCTCATATCCATTTTCAAGTATACTTTAAGAAATTTATCCTTCATTTTTGATCATTTTGTTGAATTTTGGTTTATTATTGTGATTTTGATATCCTCTCCGATTTGTTCAATGTCTAATTTTTCATCTCTTGCTAAAAACAAAATTGCAAAGAAACATCGTATGGAATCGATAGTGTCCAAATCTGAAATAATGTTTTGAAGCATTCCAAATCCTTGGTTTGAAATCTTTCGAAGTATTAGATCTTCATATTTTCCAATAATATTCTCAAGCGAAATAAAATATTCTTGAAAATCAGGAGGTTCAATTGGTTCGATGTCTAGCTGTTTACTTCTTCTCGATTGGGGATTTGCTATTGAGCCAATTAGATTCTGAAGTAAACCTAACAGATCATCTAAGGATACGGGGTAGGTGGATTCATGACGGTAGGGTATATCAATTAATTCAATATCTATATCTGTCCTTTGACGAATAGGTTTTTTCTCCATGGCAGCTCTTTGTAATGCAAAAATACTTTCTACTTTCATTCGGTAAATTAACGATGATGATAATGCTGCCATTCCCGCAACTCGGAGGTCTTTTTTCTCCGCTTTTTCTAGAATTCTAATTAGTAGATTTAGAATTTCTATAAGATCTATCTCCCAAACATCTTTTTTGACAACTGAATTTGGATTAAAAAGAATGCTGACTGGTTCTTGTGAAATACTAGTTGGCTTTCCTTCCTCACTCACAGATGTTTTGTCTTTTTATTCCATAATATCTAGGCGCTCTATTTTTTTCTCATTTCCAGTCAACTCTTATATTGTCAAGTCAGAAAATCACCCTATGAAATCTGCTAGAATCCTAGGTCCTAATGAGCCACTTGCAGTTTCTGAATCTGAAACCCCAAAACCTCAGGGAAAACAAGTTGTAGTTAAGGTAAAATCCGTGGGGGTGTGTCATAGTGATTTGCATCTGTGGGAAGGCGGGTATGATCTAGGTGATGGCCAATTCATGAAAGTAACTGATAGAGGTGTAAAATATCCCGTAACCCCGGGACATGAGATTGCTGGAACCGTTGAAGAAGTAGGTGATGGTGTTTCTGGAGTTTCTACTGGGGATGAAGTACTAGTTTTTCCATGGATAGGTTGTGGAGAATGTCCTGCATGTAGAGCCGAAAACGAAAATCTATGTGATGCTCCTAGATCAATGGGCGTCTTTCAAGATGGCGGTTATTCTGATTATGCCTTAGTTCCCAATTCCAAATATTTGGCAAAACTTGATGGTGTTAACCTGGACTCTGCAACTTCACTTGCTTGTTCAGGACTAACTGCATACAATGCTGTCAAAAAAGCAATTGTAAATTCTCCTGAATATTTATTGATAATTGGGGCTGGAGGATTAGGGTTGATGGCAATCCAAATTGCAAAAGCAATATCTCAAGCCAAAATTATCTGCATTGATAACGACGACAAAAAATTTGATACTGCAAAAAAGATGGGTGCAGATTTTGTCGTAAATACAAATGTAACGGGATCAATTTCATCTGGAGGTGGAACTCCCTCTGAAAAAATAATTTCAATTTCTAACGGAAAAGGACCTGACAGCGTTATTGATTTTGTAAATGCTCCTCAAACGGTAAAAACAGCACTTGCGGTTTTACGAAAAAGAGGAAACTTGGTGCTAGTTGGACTTTTTGGTGGCTCTATAGAATTATCCCTTGTAACAATTCCACTCAAATCAATTACTATTCAGGGAGCGTATACTGGTAACTATAAGGATATGGTTGAATTGATAGAGTTAGCAAAAAAAGGTGTAATCAAACCAGTTATTTCAAAACGATATGCTCTAGATGAGGCAAATACTGCCTTGGAAGATCTTAAAGCACGAAAAATTATTGGACGAGCTGTTATCAATCCTTAATTCAATTTTGTTCCTCTAAAATCCAGCCTTTTCTAATTTGAGATTCATCTTCGATTTCACCAACTCCTGTTGCATATCTCCATACAAAGGGAGTATCTACATTCATTTTGTTTTTAATTTTTAACAATGATTCTATTTCAGAATTTAGATTATCATCTGCGGTTTTATACTCTTTACAAAATTTACATTTTTGATCAAGAGTTATAGGTTCTGATTCGATTAGTGGATATGCCCTACATGCCAGTGGTCTATCATCATAAATTTTACATGGAAATCCTCCATGGGGAGATCTTTTTGTAGACTTTGTGTCCAGAAATGGACAGGTGTTGCCATTTTTTTCTATTCCCATCATTTGATATGCTAAAATTTCTATCGATGTGGAATCTTTTTCTTTGGATATTCCGATTCTAGGTAAAATTAAAACTTTTAACTCATATTTTTTTGCCAAATTTTTTATTTTCTCTTTTTCTTCTGGCAGTATTAAGACACCGATTTTTCCATATTTTTTTCTGGGATAGTATTCTCGTTCGATGCAGCATTGTGAACACTCTTGAATGCATCTAAACTCCATGAATTGTTTTACCTCTCTTTACATAAAATTGATTTTATTGTTGTTTTATGAAATTTTTTGAATTGACATAAAACCCCACAGTTATATGGTTAAAATAATTATTCATAGTATGGGAAAGCGTCAAGTAAAAAATGAGAGTGCACTAAAAGAAATTCGTATCCCTGAAGAAGGGGAACTCTTTGGAAGGGTACTAAAAATGCTCGGAGGGGAAAATGTAATGATAAAATGTACTGACGGCATTACTAGACGAGGAAGAATTAGGGGAAAACTAAAGAGACGAGTTTGGATTCGGGATAATGATATTGTAATTATTGCTCCTTGGGATTTTAAAGAATCCGAGAGGGGAGATATTGTCTGGAGATTTACCTTGCCACAGGTAGATTGGCTAAAACAAAATGGTCATATTCCAAAAGATTTCTAAATCCACTCAAAATCAAATTAGATTTTTCTAAAAATAGATTGACATTATAGTCTGCTCAAATTTTATACTTATCTTAATATACGGAGTCTTTTTTCAGTAGATCAAATGGAACAAGGCACAGTAAAGTGGTTCAACCGAACTAAAGGCTTTGGTTTTATCGAAAGAGAATCTGGCGATGATCTGTTTGTTCACAAAACAGATGTTGAAGGATTCATCAATGAAGGCGATAAAGTCGATTTCGAAGTAGGCGAAGGTAAGAAAGGACCAGCTGCACAAAAAGTAAAAAAATCAGAATAGATGAGAAGTTTTTGTTAATTTAAGAGCTTATTTTTATTTTCTTAAATTAGTCAATTTTTTATTTTTTTTCAAACTCTATTGATAAATATGAAATTTTTGTCAAAACATTAAATCAAATCTCTCCAAAACCCCGTAAATTCATCACTTGGAACAACAGTTCTTATTTCAAGAATTCCCAAAGGTTCTAGTCTTTCACGTTTATCATAATATTTGTAGATGCCTTCCTCGTTTGGATAAATTGTAATAACGTCCTGCTCTCCTGGCTCTAAAAGATTGGTTTGAATTTCTAATCCTTCAATGTAAAGTCGATGATGTTTATCGCCATTATTTATTACAGTTAGAATGTAGGCAAAACTTGTCCTGCTAATTAAATGAGGATTCGGATCTCCGATGACTCCTAAGGTTCCTTGAAGATGAACCTGTCCATTGACATCTTCAAAAGATACTGTCTGTTCAACTTTTTCCTGCCAAAAAATTTCTACATGTCGTACATTTCCCTGTCCAATAAATCCTATCATTGAAGCCAATCCAAAAACACCTACAATAATTGCGATAATTATTAATTTTCTATCTTTAGAAAACATATCTTTAGATTATTTCTCGTTTTAAATAAAATCTCTGAATTACGGAAAAATTTTTTCTACGAAGGAATTGAATAATCTATTCGTGAATAAAACCAAAATTTTATATCTATATCAAAAATCGGAGCGATATGAATGAAAACAAAATGATTGCAACCGTTTTTGTCTTAATCACTTTAGCAATTGGAATCCAATTGATGTTGTAGAATACCCAAAATTTTCACCTTGATTTGTAACAAATACCAGAATATTTTTTGATTAAAGAAATGTTTCTAAAAATCATTTATCATTTTTTTTCTATTTTTTGAGACTTTCTCTTAGTACCTGATTTAGGACACTTGAAAAGCTAACTGAACTTGATGAATTCTGAATCATTTTTGCCTGTAATACTCTCATTTTTTTGTCTAAATCATTATCAAGCATTATGGTAATCCTTTTGCTCATATTATGATTATAAGATTTCCTTATTTAAACATTAACTTAATTTTTTATTTATTCCCAAAATAGTATGTATTTTGAGATCTACCAGTTGAATAATTAAAATTTAAAAAATTACAGTTTCTATTCGCAAATTTATGAAAAATTTATTCTATAAGTTATTTTCAACAAGAACATTATGCAATGTAATGGTTCTTGTAAGAATTACAGGGCAACTAGCAATTCTCGAGAGGGAGGACGTTACGAACAAGGCCAAAAACGATGTAACCGGTGTGAAATTTACATAAAATGGGAAGGACTTTGGTGTCCTTGCTGTGGATATTTATTAAGAACTAAACCACGAGGAACAAAATTAAAACGGAGATTATTGTTGATGAAAAAAGCTAGACAGGAATTCTAGAGTTTGGTTTTACAAGAAACCTAAAAATAAAAAGATCGTATATTTTTGTTTATGATAAAGAGTATTTTGGTTCCTTATGATGGTTCTAAATATTCTAAAAAAGCAATATTCTATGCAAAGGAGATGGCTAGCAAATTTGATGCGACTATGTATCTATTGACAGTGATTGATGAACATGAATATCTTCATGGAGTGTTACTCGCAGAATTAGAGGATGATTACACGGTAAAAGATACAGTACAAAAATTCATTAAATCTGAAGTAATAATTGCTAAAAAAATTACAAGTAAACTTGCAAAAAACTATGAAAAAGAAAAAATCGGAGTACATCACCATGCAATGAAAGGTAATCCTGATGAGGCTATTCTTGATTATGCCAAGGCAAATAACATAGATCTCATTTTTTAGGAAGTGAGGGTCTAAGTGGATTTGGAAAATTAAAGGCATTAGGGAGTGTGAGTAGGAGGGTTTCAGAAAATGCAAAATGTCCAGTTATGATAGTTTGTTAATTTAATTTCCAAATACATGATTGAACAAAGTCCTTGTCACAATCCGGACTTACATCTCCTTATTAACAAAAAAATGATGAATTTAACATGTCAAAATGTATCAACTGTGGAGATGATGTGGTTCCAAAAAACTCTAGTTTTTGTTCTCAAGACTGCGGCTATATTCACTTGGGAAATTTATTCTTGCAATAACTGCTAAAAAATTAGGTAGCACTAGGCGATTCAAATAAATCCATTCTTTTTGGATAAAAGCAAATTTCTAGGATTAATTAATAATTTCAAGATTCTTTTTTGAGATTACACGATTCCAGCTAAAAGATCAACTCTGTAATAATCCCAGTGTTCGGGATCAATCATCGTAACAAATTCGACATTTTCAGAACCCATTTTTTTCTGAATTAAATCCCGCAATGCAAAACTTGTCAGATAACGATATCTTTTGGAATTTGCCATCAACGAGAATGTCTTTCTGAGGCGAGTTCCTCCACCAAGACCCCAATAACCCATCTTCATTGCAATTGGCTCTAAAAATATTGTATTTTTTTCCCCAAAATTTTCATCCTCAACTCCTGCATACAATTCATAGTTCTCAAGAGGTCCTCCTTTTGCATAACCCACAATAGTATTATCGTTGTCACTTAATCTCAAAGTAGTAACAATAGTGCTAGGATCTAAGATAGATTTCGCAAACCCAAATTTTTGTAACTGTAATGGCTGGGGTAATTCTTTGTAAATTAATGTTAAAGAATTAATGTAGTCATCAGTTTTTCTTTCCTCTATTGAATCGGACTTTGCTTGAAATTTTTGATTTTCGTACTCAAATTTGGATTCAATGCGAATTTCTTCCTGACGGAGATTCATAAAAGAAAGGACTGTATCCATAAAATTTTTTCTCATTTCAGGTGGTAATGCATGCAGTACTCGTCGGCACATAGGGGCCTCTTTGTTTAGGAGAGTTTCAAAATAGTTAACTGACATTCTCACTATAGCGGATTGATGCCAAGCAAAGGCATGAGCGTTCTTTTTGGCTTTTTCCATGGCCTCGGAAAAATCTCCTACTGCATATCCCCCAATTCTGTCTGCAACAGACAAAAACCACCCTAATTCCCCATAATGGGATTGCAGCTCAGGTTTGTTTTTTGTGATTTCTGAGCGATTAAAACATTCTTGCATTTGTTTTTCCGGTTTTGTCTTAAATTCTCCTGTCCACGGATATGATGTTCTTAAAATTAAAGCCATTATAATATCCATATCGAGTCCGGCCTCATCGATTAATTTTTTTAATTCTTTATCGAGTGAGATAAATTGGATTACACTTTCTTCGTGTGGTCTGTCTACTGATTTTTGTGGATCAAAGTCATGAAACAAGGCAGCAGTGAAAAGATATTCAATGTCACTATGATTGAATTTTTGTATTTTTTTCTCCCATGTTGCAGCTAACATTGTAACATAGGTTACCTCTAATTCATGATCAATATTGTGATATCCATAATAATCCCTTCCAAGTCCCTGAGTCTCAAATATCTCAATAGTATAATTTAGCATTTTGTTATAAATTGCGGTTTTTTCAATATCATTTGATACTAGTAATTCTTGAATCTTGTTTTTTAGGGGATGATTTGGTATATCTACCATCTTGCTAGACTTTTAAATCAAGGTGCTTATTAAGTAATAATGATTTTCAGGATTGATTTTTGTAATTGTATTTCAAATACATTGATCCTAAACTCAAATCGATAATCTTGTCAAATCCAAGTTCAAACATTTCTAATCGCCCCCTTAGCGAGCTGTTGGAAAATTCACTTACCTCAACTCCCTGTGTAAATGTTAGAAAAAATGCTAAAGTTAGAGTCGTAGCTGGAATGCTTGTTCAGTACCTAGAGTCATTTACAGACTCTGTGGTAGTTCGTGATGATACTAAACCAATAGGAGTAATTGGGGGAAGAGAAATAATTCAAGGTGTGTTCAAAAACCCAACTTCAGATTTTTTCGAGATGAAATTTGTCGAAGAAATAACTGATACTAGACTTAATGTGGTTACATCTGATTCAAGTCTCAAAGAACTAATCGCCATGTGGAAAAAAGTAGGAAGAGCATTTGCAGTAATTAATGTTGGAAATGATGACTATTCTGTGATTTCCGTAAAAAAGTTACTTGAGATTGGAATGAACAATGATTTTGATTTTCACATATCTGAAATCCCTAAAAAGAAAATTGTAACCATTGATAATGAAGCCAAATTTGGAGATGTAATGAAATTAATGTTGGAAAATAAAACTAGGAAAATACTACTTGAAGGAACGAATCAATTTATCAACGACCGCATAATAATTGAAACAATTGAAAAATTTAATTTTCTACTAGGACGGGATAATTTTTTAGAAATCCCAGTAAATGTAGTTACTCTGGAAGATGCAAAAATGATTTCTGAGGATTTGAATCTCTCAGATGTTTCAAAAATAATGTACAGCATGTCTCAACCTCTTATTATTCACGATGACCGAGTGATAAGCCCATGGGATATCTGTATGGCTTTAGAAAAAAACTAACTAATCCTTGGTTCGAATTATAGGAAACTCAGAAATTCCCAAAAAATAATTTATAGAGGTCCAATTTGAATAAAATTAAGAACAAAATGACGACTTTAAAAATTATAGAAATAGAAGGCATAGGACCAACCTATGCAGAAAAACTAGAATCAGCTGGAATGCATAATTCCGATGAATTGTTAGAGCACGGAAAAACACCACAAGGACGAAAAGACTTGGCAGAAAAAACTGGTATTTCCTCCAAATTAATTATGGAGTGGATAAACCTATGTGATTTAATTAGAATAAAGGGTGTTGGCGAAGAATACTCTGACCTTCTTGAAGCAGCAGGAGTTGATACAGTAGTTGAACTCGCTACTAGAAACGCCGAGAACTTGCAAAAAAAAATGCAAGAGGTAAACGAAGAGAAAAAACTGGTTCGAAAAACCCCTACAAGTGACCAAGTAACCGCTTGGGTAGAAGAGGCAAAAACTCTCCCTAGAATGATAGAATACTAGGCCTACAATTTTTTATTTTTTTTCAATGAACTAGCTGATTTTATTCTATCAATTGTTGATTTTAAAAAAAAGATTGATTAAATTTAATATTATTAGAAAAGATTTTATCCGGAACATATGGACCCCTAACTATGGTTGTAAAAGTTATAGAACTTGTAGGTTCTTCCCCTAAAAGTTGGGAAGAGGCAACAAAAGAGGCAGTAGCCAAAGCACAAGAAAGTGTAAAAGATATTGTAGGGGTAGATGTGATGGCCCAAACAGCCGTTGTAAAAAATGGTAGTATTACCGAATATCGTGCAAATGTCAAAATTGGATTTGTTGTAGAATAGAATTATTTTTCTTCTATTTTTTTTTGCAGAAACTCTTATTCTGATGGAATTTTTATACCATTTTAAAAATTATTTAGACGTTTTTGACCCTGAAATAAGACTTTTAGGCTAAAAAGAATGGAATACCCTTATGGAATTTTATGAAAAACTTGGAGAGTTTTTTCTAGGAAAACATTACGATTTGTCAAAAAAGCAAGAAGAGGAATTTCCTTTATTGTATGATGCTAAGAATCTCACAACCCATGCAGTTTGTGTGGGGATGACTGGAAGTGGCAAAACTGGTCTTTGCATTACTCTCATTGAAGAGGCTATTCTAGACAAAATTCCTATAATCATAATTGATCCAAAGGGTGATTTAGGTAATCTACTTCTAACGTTTCCGGATCTTCTTCCTAAAAACTTTCGTCCATGGATAAACGAAGATGATGCCCGAAGAAAAAATCTTGATCCAGATGAATTTGCTGAAAAGCAGGCCGAATTGTGGAAAAAGGGATTGGCAAGTTACAATCAAAGTCAAGAGAGAATTCGAAATGTAAAAAATGCAGCTGATTTTGTTATTTACACTCCAGGAAGCGAGATGGGAGTGCCCGTCTCAATACTTTCTTCATTTTCAGCACCCTCTGAGGGAGTCTTAAAAGAACCAGATCTTTTTCGAGATAGAATTTCTACTACAGCAACTAGTCTTCTAGTACTTTTGGGGATCGATGCTGATCCAATACAAAGTCGTGAACATATTCTACTTTCTACACTATTTGATCATTTGTGGCGTCAAGGAATCCCAGTTGATCTTGGAACAATAATTCAATCGATTCAAAATCCCCCAATTCAAAAAATAGGATTTTTGCAAATTGAAACATTTTTCCCAGAAAAGGAGCGTTTTAAATTTGCCATGCAAATAAACAATCTACTTGCTGCACCAGGATTTCAGGGTTGGCTCAAAGGTCAACCTCTTGATATTGATCAAATTCTTTATACTCCAGAAGGAAAACCTAGGGTAGCGATTTTTTCGATTGCACACCTTACTGAAACAGAACGCATGTTTTTTGTCTCATTGTTACTTAACCAGATTCTAAGTTGGATGCGTACCCGTTCGGGCACAAATAGCCTAAGGACCTTAATCTATATGGATGAAATTTTCGGATACATGCCTCCAGTTGCTCAACCTCCATCGAAAAAACCCCTGTTAACTTTACTTAAACAAGCCCGGGCATATGGGGTGGGATTAGTGTTGGCAACTCAGAATCCTGCAGATTTAGATTACAAGGGGCTTTCGAATACTGGAACGTGGTTTATTGGTCGCCTTCAAACTGAAAGAGACAAAGCCAGAATGCTTGATGGCCTTGAAGGAATTTCGAGCGGCTCAAATTTTGATAGGAAGAATATTGATAAAACTATTTCAAGCCTTGGAAAAAGAGTTTTTCTACTACACAATGTACATGAAAAAGGTCCAGTTATTTTTCATACGCGCTGGGCAATGTCGTATCTTCGAGGACCGCTAACTAGAAATCAAATCAAAATTCTTATGAAAAGCAAAAAAAATATTCCTTATTTGGAATCTAAGGCGGTTTCTTATTCAATGCCATCTAAACCAAAGATACAAAATGAATTGACGGAACATTCTCCACGTCCGATTCTTCCCCCTGGGGTTCCCCAATTTTTTGTATTTCCAAAAGATTCTATTAATAATTTTCAAGCCACTCTTGTTGGAATTGCCACGGTTCATTTTGTAAATTCAAAAACAAAGAAAAAAATTCACACCAAGAAAATTTGCTTATCTGTTTATTTGGATGATGATATGTTAGATGTAGACTGGGAGGAGGCAGAAGAAATAATGATAGAAAAACGACTTAAAAAACAAGGTCCAAAACGAGGTACGTTTACCTCTCTTCCAACTCAAGCAACAAAAGCTAGAAGCTATACAAAGTGGAAAAAAGAGTTTAGTAATTTTCTTTACAGGGCCAAAGGAATTGAATTTTTTGAAAGTAAAAATTTCAAAATGACCTCAAAACCTCTAGAAAGCGAACGTGATTTTCGCATTAGACTTGGAGAAGCGGCAAGAGAAAAACGTGATGAAGAAACAGAAAAACTCCGAAAAAAATACAAATTAAAAACAGAGACTCTAAGCGAGCAGCTTCGAAAAGCTAAACAAAGAATCGAAAAAGAAAAGGAGCAATCAAAGGGACGAAAATTACAAACTGCAATTAAAATTGGGGCTTCGTTACTTTCTGCTTTTTCCGGAGGAGGGGGCCTCAACATGTCAACTCTAAGTAGAGCTACGACTGCGGCAAGTAGTGTTGTAAGCCAACGCAAAGAATTTGGGGACGTCAATCGTGCAGGAGAAACCGTGGATGCGATTATCGAGAAAATTAATAGCGTAAATAGTGATCTTCAGCAAGAAATAGACAAACTAGAGGAAAGATATGACCCGCTTTTAGAAGAACTTGTTGTAAAGGAGATAAAACCTAGACGATCTGATATAGACATTAAAACTGTCGCATTAGTATGGGTGTCTGAATAGAAAAAAACCAAAAAATTATTGAAATATTTTTCTTTTTTTATCCTCGTAATATTTTATTTTAACAATTTTTACAAAACAGGATCGGTTTATCTATGAGAAGAGACGAGTAGGAATATGGGATTTTTAGACAAAATAAAAGAAAAAGCTGAAGATACAGTCAAAGAAGGAATCGAGAAAGGAAAAGAAGGACTAGAAGACGCAGTCGAAAAAGGAACCGATCTTGGTCAAAAAGGCTTTGACAAAGCAAAAGACACTGCAGAAGCAGGTGTTGACAAAGCAAAAGACACAGCGAAAGCAGGTATTGACAAAGCAAAGTCAGATTAAAACCTCTCTTTTTTTATTTCTAAAACATGTTCATTCTCGTCAAAAATTAGGTCTAAATCAGCTATTTTTTCGATGATTTGTCCCTAGGATGCCACAAACATGATATTTTGCCATAAAAAATACAGATCCGTTATATCTGAAAACGATGTAATTAATTCATGGTAATTCATTGTGAATGCGGTGTTTGTCGACATCAAATTGAAACCGAGTGCATTAAAAAAGAATGTTTATGCTGCAGCAATTTCCATTTGCGTTCAGGTTAAATTTCAAAACTTTATAATTTTTCAACAAAGTTGAATTTTAATTCATCGGCATTCCTTCGTATCTCGCCATTGTTTTTTTAGATTAGTATTCTATCCTTTGTGTATCATGGAAAAACTCCCAGGAAAATTTTACAAAACTTTCTCTTTGCAACAGTAAGGGCTTTTTTTCCAGACGGGGTGAGAGTGTATGTGATGGCCTTGCCTTCTTTTTGTTCATCTAAAAATCCTGCTTCTCTTAAATTTTTAATTGCAGGATAAAGAGTTCCTGGACTTGGTTTTTCTCCTTTTCTTTTTGTTATCTCATCTGCAATTTCTTTGCCATGCATTGGTTTTTTTGACACTAGAAATAAAATAAGAAACCCGAGCATTCCTCTCATGTCGCAGCACTCTTCATCCATTCTTGTGTTTCACTAATTATATCGGTCATCCGATATATATAAATACATTTTAAATTATACATATCGTATGTCCGATATTAATGGAAAGGAGGTGATTGTATGGGTAATGGATGTTGTGGAGTAAGTCAACAAAGAGCAAGAAGCTTCCTCACAAAAGAAGAAAGAGTAGGGATGTTAACTGAATATAAAGACTATCTCGAAAAAGAAGCACAAGGAGTTTCAGAAAGAATAAAGGATCTTCAAAAGGAGTAATCCTTTTTCTCTACTTTTTATAAAATTCCAAAAACTGAAATTTTTGTTTTAACTGCCCCAAAACCGATTTTAAATCACTCTGAAAGTCTTTTGTTCTTGAAATTTTTCTCCACTATTATTTGAAAACTCTCCTATTACCGTATAGCTGCCAGATTCAGTCAAAATTAATGTCAAAGTGGTGATATCAATATTGATAATTTCAAAATCCTGACTGATTTCTTTTGTGCAATCAATATCTATTGATTGTCCTTCGATTTGATTATTGTCTTTTTTTATTAGAATCTCGTAAGAGCCACAATCACTACCATATCCATTTAGAAATAGTGAAACTGTTAGTGCGTCATCAACTAAATATTGTTCTTTTAATCCGGAAAACCCGATTTTATAATATGGTTCTATTTCTGGTTCTTTTGAGTAATTTGAAACAAAGATGATTGAAATTACTATAATAGGAATAATCAAAAGAAGTATTTTGGAAATAATTTTCATATTATTTTACAAAAAAATCTTTTGTAAATAAAATATGCGCATGATAAAAATAATTCAAATCCAAAAAAGATCAGAAAAACTGATCGGAGAAAATGGTATGAAAGAATTCTAACTAACATGAAATTAAATAAATAGAATCCTGGTAATTTTATGCCAAGATTTTTTATATGCCCTAATTGTGCGAAAATCAAAAAAAATATTCCCTTGGTAACAGATGGTGATTCTAGAGTCTGCCCATCTTGCAAGTCAATTTTTCAAACGAAAAGTCATCTATCTGATCTCCGTAAATTATAGTTAAAGTCATTCCATTTTTTTTAATTCTCTAATTTTGTTAAAAATCCATTTTGGTTAATCGTATCTTTGGTAATAATAAAAAAGAATTATTCGTCAAATAAGACAAAAAATTTAACACATTTAGGCATAAAAAATCCCAAAATTAGTATGAGTTCTTAATTTTTGTATTTTCTAAAAAATAATTTCAAAAACTAGTTGGTATGAAAGTAGTTTTTAGTGGGAGGATAAGATAGCATAGTAAAATATGTCTGACAATTCAAATCCTGATAAAAACTCTGACAAATCAGAATCAACCAATTCTCCTAAAGATGAAGTAGATTCCCTAAAAAAACAGCTTGAAAAAGCCAGTGAAAAAATTGAAACAATGGAAGAAAAAATGATTGAACAACAGAAAACAACCATCGCCCTAAGTAAATCCAAAAGTGAAGGAATGACGTTGGTGCTATCTTTAGTTGTTGGATTAATGGGGATAATGGGGGTTGGTCACATTTACATTGGCAGAGTAAAGCGAGGAGTCATCATCTTAATAATTGGAATTGCCAGTTGGGCTGCTTTTTTCATTCCTTTTGCAATATTAGGGGTGATTGGGGATTTTGAGGAAGACCCCTCTGATCCTACAGTGATAATTGGTATGTTGAGTGGTCTTGTAGTAGTCGGAATTGGTGTTTTGATTCTTTTTATCTGGCAAGTGGTTAATTCCCGCAAACTTTGCCGAGAATACAACGAATATCTTGCAGAACATGAACATCCTCCTTGGTAATTTTTTATAGTGATTTTTCATTTTGGCTTTTTGTTGCAGGTTAGAAATATATCCATTTTGTTAGCATTGGTTCGAGAGGAAAAAAATTAAATTTAAAATTAATGATCAACTTCTAATCTAACTTTGACATGCATTCCCTTCCCGTGAGAACGAAGATCCTTGTTTATCTCTAAGACCTTCCATTTTTTTCCTTGCAATAAAATTTTAGAATCTGAATTTGTTTTGAATTGATTCATCAAATGAGAAGGCAAATCTTCAAACCTGTCATATTTGACAATTATCTTTTCTTTCCCTTCAATTAATTGCGTAAATTCTATTAGTGTAGCTTCAAAAAAATCATCATGAGGCATTTATCTAATTTTAACAAAATTAGGTTTTAACTTTTAGCTTGTTCTCAAAGTAGTTCAAAAAAATTATTTCAAATTAATCTTTAAAATTATTTAAAAACCATATTTTTTTGCATATTAATAAGACTTGGAAGGTTTGGAGGTTTTTCTTCAACTGAATGGACTCCAAATTCCAACAATTCCTGGGTTTGAGCTTCGTTGAATTCCAACACGCTTACCACTACAACTTTTTTTAATTCTGACGGTCTTTGTATTTTTAAATCGCGGAGAAAATCTAAACCACTATATTTTGGCATACACATATCAAGTAGGATTAAGTCGTAATCATTTTTTACCACAAGTTTTAATCCATCTTTTCCGTCATTAATGCTTGTAATTGAGTGATTATCTGCAGTAAACATGTCTTGATACAATTCACAAATTTGGGGTGAATCATCGATATGGAGGACCTTCATAACCTATCCTTATGAAATAAAATAATTATAACAATTGTATGTTCATTTAAACAAACTGGGGTAAAACTTGACTATTACGCCTATTTTTTAGATGCTAATTATTCTCTGATTTATTAAATATTGAATACTTTTTACAAACTCTTCATCAGACAGTAAATCTTCTGACCACCATCTGGCATTATTTTTTATCCAAGATGGGATTTGAGTTAGATTAGATTCATTTTGCTCAGTTGGATTTACCTGAATTATGTCTTCATCAATTAAAAAATGGATTCCATTTACAAAGGTAATGTCATTAATTTTTTCTTCTGCCCACCATTTTGCATTGTGTTTTAACCATGTAGGAACTAGCAAATATTCTGAATTTATTTCGTCTAAAAAGGTAATTTTGATATTTTCATCTTTCAATTTGGACAATAAAAGATTCAATTCCTTAAATTGTTGAGGATTAATTTCATTCTGATAACTACCATCGTAGAATTTAGAGAATTCTTGAGGATGTAAAGTAACAACTGCAAAACCAAATTCTTCAATACTTTCGTTGATTTGCTTTAAAGTAGTTTGATGGGAGACGCCTAAAAACTTCATATCATCTTTATTCAAATCTCCGGTAAATGCGGTTTCAGGAAAATGATACAATTTTTGTCCGGATAATGGAAAGGGGGGAGTAGCTGCATCTAACTCGGAACTGAGATGAGTAAATTTGAGAGATTTTAGTGCAGAAATCGTGTCTTCGTTGTAACTATTAAAAGGTGGAATAAACACTTTGGACTCAACTCCAAACAGAGTTGTAATTTTCTCATTTGTACGTAAAATTAGCATTTCCTGATTTTCTTTTGAAAAATGAGAAAAATCTTCATGTTCCCATCCATGATTTGCAAATTTCAGATAGGGGTTATTTTTATTATATTTCAAGTAGGAAACTAACTTTTGATCATTTCCAATTTTATCTCCAATTACACCTATTGTAAGTTCCACATCTTTTTCCAGAAAACTGTTAATAATTTCCATTTGAACATCATCAAGAAAATGATCTTGAATGTCATCCAACCTAAAGGCTACACAATTACAAGGTTCTGGGGATGATTTCTTTTCAACATTTTTTATGGATCTCATTGAATCTTTTAAATCGATTATTTTTAATTCGGAAATTTGTAAATTTATTTTTTCATTTGATTGATCTTTGATTCTAAATTGAATTTGGGTTATTTTTGTAGGATCAACTTTACCCGTAATGTCAGCATCTAGTAAATCAAAAATTTGGGTTGATTTTTTATTGATTGGGATGCTGTTATTAGGAATTTTTAGGGTGTACCAAGAATTTTCAAAATTATCATTAGAAAAATAAATCCAAAACTCATTCACCGATGAAGGCTGGTCAATCTTGTATGTCAATTGAATTTCGTTATTAAATAAATTGAATGGTTCAAATGATTTACTTCGAGTAAAAACTACTTTTCCATTTCCCTCAGTTTCTAACTCCAAAAAGTAATCTGAATTATTATTGATTTTTTGAATTCCTGAAGAAGATTGCTTTATCCAAGTTAAATTGGAAGGATTATTCAAATCTTGAGGATTATTTTTGGGGAGATTTACATATTCAACAATTTGTGGATATCCTAAATTTTTTCTTGAAATTGGTGTATTGTCTAATGAAATGTTATAATCTAATGAACTTCCATCAATAGAAATTTCAGTTCTTGCAAGGATTTCAAAAGGATTTTTTTCTTCAAAGATAAAAATTTCATATTTACCTACCGTTAATTCAGAAATGTGGGCTACCCCTCTGTTGAATTTTAAGGATTTTTTGAACTCTTTTTTATTATAAATTTCTGCGAAATAATTTTCTCCCCAAAAATGATTAGAAGTAGTTCCTGTGGTGGTTCTGATAGTAATATAATCGACTATATCTGGCCAGTCGGTAACAATTTTAAAATCATGACTACCTGATGCAAGTCTTATTGATGAATATTCGTATACTATGCTATCATCTATCGAAACCTGTACCTGGTAGAAATCTCCCTCTGAAATTGTAGCTGGTAGCCAAAATCTCTGGGTTTTTCCTTCAGCATCTGTTTTTGTCGTTTGAATTTCGTTTCCCTTATGTGAATAAATTTTTAAAACAGCATTTTCAATGGGAGTTCTTCCATCATTGTAATAAGTAAAAAATTTCATTCCAATAGAAGGATTTACTGGAATTTTAATAACTTCGTATATTTTTTTTTCTAACGAGAAATATTTTGTTCCCACTAACATATCATTAGAATATACTAAAATCTTGTAATTTTTTCCAAAAGGTAATTCCGTTTTAAAATAATGTTCTGAATGTTTTCCAATTAATTCTAAATTAACCTCTTTATCTTCAGAATTAATTTGAATTTTTGAGTTTCCAAGTGACATTCTATCTCCATTTGGATAAGTTAATTCAAGTTGTATTGATATTTCCTCTGCATATACAATATCACTTAAACTAGGGATTAAAAAAATTCCTAAGAATAAAAATAAAAATATTATTTTGATCATTTTACCTTGTCAACCACTCATTTTTTCTGAATCCCCAAATTGCTGGGAATATTAACCAAGAAGTAACAAAGGTTGTCAAAAGATCCATTAAAGGCTTAAACATCCAGGTTTTGGATTTACAATCACGAAACTTATAGTCTGAACCATGAGCTATTCCCGGTAAAACCATTCCTGCAAAATACAATAAGGGTAAAGAAAAATTGTGTAAAACAATTGGTACGTATAAAAATACTGTTAGGATTATCATCGGCATTGAAAACATGGACATAAAATCGAGATAAAATATAGAAGCCATCAATGGATGTTTTTTCCAAAAGAATGTACTAACAAAGAAATTTACTCTCAGTGTACCTTTTTTCCATCTTTTTTGTTGTTTTATGAAAATCTTCCATGACTCAGGCACGTCAGTATATACTATTGCACTTGCAACATACCCCGTTTTCCAAGCAATAAATGCCTGTGCGGTTAAGGCCCTATCCTCTGCATCATCATATTCTGACATAGCTTTCATTGTTTTTTTTGTAAGTGGAGAAATTTCTTTTCCATTTTTATGCACATACAAACTTGCGATCTGATCTTTTGCCCACTTTGGTGCAAGGGCATATGATGTTAATTCTCTATCGTCTCCATAATGGATTGGGGATTCGGCCCAGTATGGAATAAATTGTTCTAAAGATTCTCGTCTATATGCAGCCAGACATCCAGAACAACACAAAACAGAACCAAATGTACTTTCCGTTGTTTTACGAATATTGAAAAAATAATCATACCAAACATCTTGAAATTTGGTCAATATGTTTTTTTTAGAATTCCATACCTTTGCATGTCCAACGAGGGCTCCAAGCTTTACATCCTTGGAAAATGCCTTAACAAACTCCTCAATTGCATTTTGATCAATTATACTATCTGAATCAATTAAAACAAAATAATCTCCTTTTGCAATTTTGAATCCATTCGCAAGTGCTCTTCTCTTTCCAGAATTTTTTTTGTGGAAAACTTTTAATCTGGTTCCATACTGTTTCGCCATTTCATCAAGGATCTTTTCACTCCCATCATCACTTCCATCATTTACTGCGATAATCTCAATTTTTTTGTATGATGAGTTTAATATGGCTTCTAATACATTTCTTATCATTTCTTTCTGATTATATACTGGAACGATAACTGAAACCAGAGCGTTTTTTGCTTTTCCATTTGTTGCGGGATTTTTGTAAAAAAACCAACCTACAAACAAAACCAGAAAAGAATGCATTGGTAAAATGGCAGAAAAAACAACCAAAGGTTGGTTTAACTCAATTCCTAATAAAATACTATAACTCATTGCAATTCCAATTCCTCCAAGAGTTAAAATTCTTAAAGCAATTCCTTTTTTGCCTATTTTGATTTTTCCACTATCTGAAATCTGTTGCTCAGGCTTGATTTCATCAAGTTTATTTTTTAATTCTACTAGATTACTCATGTTGATTCCCTTTGTCCATCATTTCTTTTGGTCAAATCATAACCCACTAGGTCAGAAGCATTGACAAACTCAAAATTTTTCGATTTTAAATCAATTAATATTTCGTCAATTTCCTCAATTGAAATTTTCTCATCAAAATTAATTACTATGGGAATTTGTTTTCCTTGAGATTCAATATTTGAAATAATGGGGGTTATTGAATTTGCATAATCTGAAGAATCATATGATTTTATTTTAAACCAAATGAATTGATCTTCATGAAATTTGTTGTATTGGTCTTTATAAGAAAAATCTGCCTGAATATCAGAATGACTTAGAAGTGAATAGATATTGTCATCAGTTTTTCCATAGGGTGCTTTGAATAATTTAGTATCAAGATTTCCAATTTCATCAATAGTTTTCTTACCTTTTTGTATTTCATCAAGCTGAAGTGAATATGCTGAGATTTTTGTAATCGGAGAATAATGAAATGCCTGACTTCCAATATCTATGTCATTAGAAAATGAAGTCACACACTGCGGAAATTCCTTAGCAAATTCACCTGAAATGAAAACAGCTGCTTTTATTTTTTCTTTAAATAAAATTGAAGATAATTCATCACACCAATGGGAAAGATTTTCACTATCTGAAATTGAAAAAGACAGTAATACCTGTTGTTTTGGTTCCGGCTGCAAAAAAGGGGGAAGAACCATAATCAATCCTAAAATTAAGACTATGCTAGTGGAAATTCCTCCAAGATAAACGAGTTTCATTTTTAATCTACTGAATTTCCAATTTGGGGTTTTTGTGCAAACGATAATTAGAATCAATTTTCTTTGCTGTTTCTATTATGCTGTAAGGCAGAATTTCGTTTGAAATATTTAACAACATCTGACTATCTTTTGGGAGACAATGTCCCCCAATCCCTTCCTTTGCTTCTAATACATTGATATTCCACTTTGAATTTACTGCCTGTCGTAATCCCTCAAAATCGATATTTGTTCTATCGCAGATAATTTTTAATTCTTCAGCAAATGCAATTTCCATAAATCGATAAGAATTTTCTACAATCTTTGTCATTTCAGCTATCTCAACGGAATTTACGGTTTGCAAGGGGATTTTTAACATTTTTTGATAAAATCCAAATGCAGCTTCAGTGCAACATGGCCTACATCCCCCTACTACCCGCGGTTGATTAACTCCATGAGTCTCTTTCTCATGGATGTAGAATCTATGAGGTACATGAACTACATGCAAACGGTGACCTAAAATTGATTCTAATTTTTTGGATGTTCCTCTTGTTATCGTGCTATCTATGCCAACAAGTGCACCTGTTTTTCCTTCTTTGGAGATACGTTTTACAATACTGTATATTCCCTCCAGAAATGGCATGAACATATTTTCTGGATTATGAGTTGAAATACAAATAATGTAATAATCATATCCATAAAAATTAGTGGCCTCTTTTTGAATTACATTATGTTGTAACGCTCTATGTATTGCTTCTTTGTTAATATCTAATCCTTCAACATGAAGGCCTAATTTGGTCATGTATTCTGCATTACTGTATCCTATCTGACCTAATCCTATTATCAAAATTTTTTTGGTTTCTTTTTGGGATGCTAAAATTTCTTTTTCAATTGTTTCAAACATACTTTGAAAGGTTCAACAGTTTATTGTTAAAGTAATGTGTGTAAGAACTGTTTCAAACAGATATGACAAATGTTGTAGCATTTCAATATTTTTTGAACTGTTCTAAATCTCTCTAAAAAGTAATTAAAAATTTGATTTGATTCAATAAATATTTTCACCAACAAATTATTAGAAAAGAATTTTAACTACTGAATATTTGGGGTTAGATTTTCAAAAAAAATTCGAACCAAAAAGGGAAAATCAAACTTTTTGTTTAATTCTATGTTGATGAATTTGAAAAATAATAAATTTCTAATACAAATGTTTTTTCTGTATGTTTTTTATTTATTCAATAACTACTCATTATGGACTTTAACTAAATTTGTGGTCCCAAGTGAAGGAATTGAACCTTCGACAACCCGGTTTCTGTATGCCTGATATGCTGTTATTCGGTCAGCCATCTAAAGCCAACAACTACAGCCGGAAGCTCTACCAGGCTGAGCTAACTTGGGACAAAAAAATCGGGGTCTTTTAGTATTAAATAACTATCGAACCACTCAAAATGTTACAATTATCATGCCTACCCAATAACCAATAAATACTCTCCATCAAAATTTTTTGTTATGTCAGAGCTTGCACTCTCTTATTCAGGATATGTTTGTGCACCTTACCTCCATGATCATCGATCTGTTGAATTAAAAGATTTGTGGATGAAATCAAAAAATATTGAAAAATTATATTTTGCTACTGGAACTTTTTCTAGTGATAGTAAACCGTATTTTGCAGAATCTACAAATCACTACCTTGTTGCAAAATTTAGAGATAATCATGAAATAGCAAAAAACCTTGAAAAATTTAATCAAGATAAAATTTCTTTTGTTTTTGACATTAAAGATGATTTGTTTCAGATAGAAACAGAAGAGACTACAAATTTCATTTCTGTATACTATCTAGAGTATGGTGAGTCAGAAGAAGACGTAAGAGAATTAGCATCATTGCTTATCAACCGAGATAAGATAGAGGTTGCAGGATATGGTCATATGGAAACTTTTTGTAATACTCCTTCAAAATTCACATTTCCATATTCTCAAAGCATTCTGGTACTAGAAGTTTCAAGTGAAAAGAGTCACCAAAGTGTGAAAAAATATTGTGATCAAACGAGAAAGGATGCTAATCGCAAAGGAATGACTATGACAAGTTTGGTAAGCCTTTCAATTCTTGATAGTCTAAAGTAAAAAAGTTAAATTTACCAACTGGGTTTTTAATAGTAAATTTTCTCATAAGGTTATTTGAAATCCAAATTATCGATTTTAGATCAAATTCTTTCAAATGACTAGAACATATTGATTTGTTAATATTTTGTTTATATCATTAAGGTATTGCCTTCTGGTACTATAGACTAACTTCCACCGCATTTTCATCTCTTCCTCTAAGGTGTGGTAAACCTGGTTAATTTCTCTACCCAATTCAAGTTCATCTTTTGCAATATCTACAAGTACCTTTAATCTCAATTTTTTTCTCCAAGTTTGTGCGTATTCCGGCATGGGCTTTTTCTTGATTTATCTTCTTTAAGGATCTCTACTAAATTGTAAACCATCTTTTGGATTGTCAGTAAAAGAGTATTCGCCCTTTCCTAGCCGTAATTTTTGTGCATTAATTAAAGACATGGCGAGCGTTGGTTAGTTGGAAAGAGGTTTAAACAATAATGTCTGTTTTGATGGTGTGACACAAGAAGAAAAATACAAAAAATTCTGGAAAACAATAAAAACTCAAACAAAATTAATGAGAATTTCTGTCCCACTTTATCAGGGGAAAATTTTTTACACATTTGATTCATCTGAAAATAAGGTTTCGATTTATCATCCAAAGGATGGGATTTTCTCGCTCTCAAAATCTGATTTTGAAAAAATAGATAATAAAGTCAGGAAGCTCCTCGAGGTGGATTCTTCTTATGATCAGTTTTTACTTTTGTCATCAATAGAACTATGTGGATATTCTATTGTAAAAAATTATTTTAATTTGCAAAATAAAAGAAACTCATAAACACTCAAAGTAAAAAAACCATTAAAATATTAAATTCCTATATTTCCTAAAAACTAACTTCAAACTAGCTAGTTACATCCGTAAAATTTTCTTGGGTACCTTTTCACTAACATATAATAAAATTATACCTACCATTAAACCAAATATCATACCTGAAAATATCACAGTAGAGTGTTTAAAATAAAAAATCAAAAAATCATAACTTACCAGAGGGGTAATTACCATTGGCACTAATATTACCAACGATTTAATGAGGTACTTTGTTTGTTTATCTTCGATAATCTTCGTTTGCCGTGATTGTTTATCGAGTATTCGATACGTCCAGACCATTGATTAATGTTGATTCAATGGATTTAAAGAATTACTATATATTGCTACTTGCGATCTTTTTTCATTTCTGTTTCATCCTTTGAAAAAATAATTTTAAAAGTATGAATATCTCAATTAAATTTGTTTGAAATAATTATTTTTTTTAAACAAATTTTTATCCAACTCAAAAAATAATTTTAAAAAATAAAAATAAAAAGGAATGTGCTACTGAATAAAATTACTTTGGCTGTGAGGAACACATTCTTGGTTTATTTCTCCCGAAACCCCAATTATACAGCCACAATTTAGCTCCACAGAAGAGGTTTTCTCATCAGTTGATTTACTCATTTTCTTTTTGTTATTATTTCTTGTAATAAGATCTTGTTAGTAATAATGACTACACTTTAGCTAACACTTTTTCCAAAAAAATAATTTGTAACTAGGTATCTCTTGTTATCTGCATTAATATGAACATCCTATTTTATTACTCGTTAATGCATAGTGAAATTATAAAGTGTAATACAAGTATTTGACATACAAGTGTTTTTAGCAGAAATTGCAATAGTAGAATTTTATGATCTATAGGGTGGTAACCATTTGGTGGGCGTTATTTACTGTAATAGTTTTTTCATCATTAGGTTTAGCACAGGCTGAACACTATTTGGACGTGGATGATGAAGATCCTCTTTTTGAATTCAATACAAAACCAACTTTTGGGTTAGATCACGAGAACAGTGAACAAATTATTGATGAAGGTTTTAAAATTAATGACCAGGCATTTGACATCACAAATAATTTTCATACTCCATTTGAAGACTACAAAATAGAAATTGGAAATATAAATTCATTTGAATCTACTGTTTACGCTCCAAAAGGATTAAAAATTCAAGAATTTCTTTTTGGTATACCTGAAGTTGGAGATGCACATTTGGCTGAACTTAGGATTGAAGTTTGGTTTGGATTGGATGGACAATTTAAAAATTTTAAAGTAGTTCAGGATTCTGACGTAATTGATGCGCAACATGTTATCTTTCATCATGAAAAAATAAAATGTCAAGAATCAGATGATGAGCAAAACTGTGATAACATTAAGATTTCAATAATTTTCCTTGAACCCCTAAAGGAAAAAATAATTGCAATAAAAGCAATCGACTTTGAAAATCGATATCAGATAACCTATCTTAATGAGGGAATTGATATTTCTGGACAAGCACTAAACCCTAAAACCATAAAGATGATTCCATCTCCAAAAAAGTATGAAGGATTGATTCCAGTAACTCAAGTGGAAAAATATAGCTCTTACTGGCAAAGCGAAGATGGAAGAATGTTTGAAAATAATGAATTTGGAACCTTTGATGAGATTGGTATAAAATTTAAGAGATTCCAAGATAGAGGAGATCCAAACACACGATTACATTCAGGATTTAGTGAAATAATTGACAATGAGCAAAAAAAAGCTTTGAATATTTTTGATTCAAGTAAAATAATATCCAAACTTCCTGATAGCTATACAATTGATATGATATTAGGAGAACGAATTACTGATGAATTTAAAGAAAAAATGTTAGAACAAGAGAAAATTGCACAACTAGTAATTGAAAAATCCACTATGCAAGCCAGGTTTTAAAATTAATCGCGTATTCCTTAAGAAAAGAAATCAGTATTCTCATCCCTCCCCAAAATAATTTCAAAACCAGGAGCTTAAATTGATCTTGTTTTTAATTTATCATCTTTGATTATTTTCTCAATTTTTTACTTGTTTTCCCGCTGTAAAAGTTAAATATTCGACAAAAACCTGCTTCACCATGAGTAAGCCGAGTGATCTTGGTTCTTTAAAAATCGGTTCATACATTCTCTTGCCTCATTCTGATCAACCCAGTGGGGAGCCATGCAGAATTGTTGAATATGATACGTCAAAACCTGGAAAACATGGAGCTGCAAAGGCCAGAATAGTTGCAGAAGGAATTTTTGATGGGCAAAAAAGACCGCACGTAGGTCCGGTCAGTATGCAAATACATGTACCATTAATCAACAAAAAAGTAGGCCAAATTATCTCCATTACTGGTGATACAGTTCAAGTAATGGATTCTGAAACCTTTGAAACCATCGATATTATTTTAATTGATGATGAAGTAAAGGGAAAATTAGAAAATGGTCAAAATGTTGAATATTGGGTTGTAATGGATAAAACAAAAATTATGCGTATAAAGGGCTAGACTTTAACAAAATTTTAAAACTTTTTCTAGACTGTTTTTTGAAATGCTTTCCTCTCAAATTGGACAATTATCAAAAAAATTTTGAATGAATTAGTGGGAAACTATTTCTGCTAGCTCTACGGGAATTTTCAACGTGAGTTCACAATCTCCAAAAATTAGAAGCCTGTGGTGGTATGCCCTTTCAATTTTTCTAGGAATAATTGGTGGTGTTATCGCTTGGTTTGCCCTAAGGGCTCATGATGGGAGACTAGCTAAAAACTGTTTGATTCTAGGAATTATTTTTAATATTTTTGAAATATCTATTTTTACATCTTTCCTAATGTTCTCTGATAATTTGAATATTATTACCGAATGGGAAACTAGTTCAGAAACAAATGATTTTGGTATTCAATTCGAACTAACTACTCCCTGAAGAAAAATTTATGATTATCATATAACACTATTTTAATAGAAGTTTAGCTTTGGATCGACATGATGTCAAACCGTGAAAATTTTTACACTCTCTACAATACAATAATGAATTTGGATTCTAAAGTAAGATTTGTGTCAATTCTTGATAAAGCAGGAACAGTTCTTTTTGGAGGACAAAGAGAAGGAATAAAAAATTATCTTTCTGAGGAGGATCAGAAAAAATCCATTAAACATGTTACCGATGCATGGTTTAGCAGGAATCAATGTTCTTCAGGGCTTGGAGATGGAAAATATGCCATGGTTGAATATGATAAAGTCAAACGATTTACATTTCCTCTAAATAATTCTCATATTGTATATGTTACAACTGAACCTGAAGTGGACCATTGCTCATTTGTAAATGATTTTCTGAAAATAAAAAACTCTTTCTAATTTCTAATTTGTAAAATTAAAAACCAATAAGTCTGGTTTTATTCTATTATTAAAAAATTTAAATTATTTTTTCCACATATTTTGCCAAGTTTCAGTAAATTGTTTTAATGCATCAGCATAAGTTGTGGCCGGTTCCATCGAGCTCCAAAATTTGGCCCATTTATCATCAAAATAACTCATTGACTCTAATCCACTGGCCTTTACCATGTTTTGCCATTCTTTTTGAAATTGTGAAATCTGCTCCATTCCAGATTCCATCCAGGATGTTTTCATAACATCTGACATTTGTTGGGATAGTTCTTTGTTTATTTTTCCACTTGCTATGGCTTTGTTATAGTTCATCATTGCCTCTATTCCTGCTTTTTGCCACAATTCAAAGGCAAGCTTCCATTTTGTAAGAGATCCAACATACGTTTTCCAAGCGTCATTAGATTCTTCATTTGGAATATTTGACATGTCGTTTTTTAAATAATAATCCTCTAAATTCTTTTTGTTTTTAAAAATATAGTTTATGTATGGGAATTGATTAACTAAAATAATGACAAAACCAATTCCGGATGGTTTTCATACTGCAACTCCTTCACTTGTTGTAAGTAATTCAAATGAAGCCATAGAATTTTACAAAAAAGCTTTTGGGGCAAATGAAATTTACAAATTCCCCACACCTGATGGAAAAATTTTGCACGCAATGATTCAGATTGGTGATTCCTTTATCATGATGTCTGATGAATTTTCAGCCATGGGTATGAGTTCTCCTAAAACATTGGGTGGAACTGCCGTCACGTTACATCTTTACGTAGAAGATGCTGATAAGACCTTCAAACAAGCCGTTGAGGCCGGAGCCATAATTACTATGCCCATTATGGACGCGTTTTGGGGTGACCGATTTGGAACAGTGATGGATCCCTATGGTCACTCGTGGGCCATTGCGACACATAAAATCGATATGACTCCTGAAGGGATGAGAAAAGCAGGCGAAGAATATTTTGCTAGCCTTACAAAAAAGTAATTGGGAATCTTTTTAGTTTAATCTAAGATCCTCGGGATAATTGACCGCTACCATCTAATTCCCATTGTCCTGAAACTTTGCTGTTTTCTAGAATTTCAAATTCTTCAGAAGGTATTCCAAATTCTCCCTCAAGTGGAGGATTAAATCCTAGAGTCATCTTTATGGTATTGTCATTGTCCTCAGAGTCCATTGTTTGCAAGACTATGACCATAGAATCTTGCTCTCCTGCAGACGATGTTCTTGCTTTTCCAAAAAGAGCATCATAATAATTATTTCCAATTTTTACCTCACCGGATAAAATCTTAAACTTTGAAGTATCCGATGCTGTTACTTGGTTTTCCATAAATAACTCTCCAGACATTTCAGTTGTTACTGTGTCATCATAAATCGAAGTTGCCAACCCCTCAAAGGAAATTACATAAGAGTTGGTTACAGCATCTGCAGTTGAGATATTACCATAATATTCACCTGACTCATATTTGTCAAGGATATTTTGTAATCTTTCCTCTAGATTAGACATCTTTTGTTCGAGTTGTTCGATTAGACGTAAAGCTCTTTCTAATGCTTTGGATTCTTTTTGAGACGAGTCTTCAGATGCCCGTGATTCTTTTTCTACTTTACTTTTTTCTACAATATCCAAGTCTGCAGTTTCACATGATTCATCAATATCACCATGAGCTAAATGTGCCGAAACTGCAGGACGACCAACTGTGATTGTATGAGCATTGGCTGGATTTCCAGGCGGAATGTGGCAAATTGTTGCTTTACCTGAAGTTTCAATATCTGAAACCGTAGTGGGTGATTCTGATGAATTACTAACTATTGCTCCATCAAATTCCTTAATTTCTTCTCTAGCTTCTTTTGCAGCTTCTTTTGCTTCTTTTTTAATTTCTTTTGCTTGTTTTTTTGCTTCTTTTGCAGCATCTCTAGCTTCTTTTGCAGCTTCTAAATCTGGTTTATCTGCAAATGCAAGGTCTGAAATAATTATAGAATTACCAATTAAACCCAAAACAAGAATTGACATTAAAATAAAGTTAATTTTTATCTTCACAAAGGATCGCTTGGTTTATTGTATTTATTGCTGGTTATGTGTAATTTGAACAAGTGACACTATTTTGTAAATGACTTTTTGTCATCGACTTAATCTATATTTTTTAGTTATCTTATTTCTAATGTGCCTTTTCACTATCCTTTATGATTATGGTATTTATTACTCCTCTAGGGAGGGAAATTAATGAGTGGTGCGCAATTTTCCAATAGCAAATTACATGATATTGCCTTTATGGGTTTGAGAACAGCTATAGGAGTAATTTTCATAGCTCATGGAACGGGTAAATTTAATCCAGGTTTTGTAGGGTTTCTTACAGGACCTCTTGGATTCCCACCGGAAATGCAAATTCCCATTGCTTTAGCTGAGACAATCCCAGGGATTTTGTTAATTATTGGAGTTTTAACAAGAATTTCTGCGTCACTTTTATCAATTGTAATGCTTGGAGCGATATTTTATGTAAAAAATGCGGCAAATCTAACCGGGGAAGGAGCATATGAATTAGATTTGGTCCTTCTCGCAGCCTTATTAGTAATAATTGTTGCAGGACCAGGAAGAGTTTCTATTGCTCACATTGCTAAGAAAATTCCCAGAGTTTTGCATTAATTTCATTTTAAATTGTTCTTGAAAAAAAGTAGGGTTTTATCCCAAGCATCTTTTGATTCTTCTGGAGCATATCTATCTCCGGAGGGATTTGCAAAGGCATGATCAACTCCTGGGTAAATAATAATTTCATTAGTAATTCCCAAGTCATTTAATTGAGTTTCAAATTGTGTAACTGAATCCACAGTAATTCCCTTATCCTCCTCAGCAAATATTCCTAAAAGGGGCCAGGAAATATTTGATAATTTTTCAGAATCTGATGAAACTTGCCCATAATACATTACTGTGGCATCAAGCTCTGAATTATTCATTGCAAGATTAAGGGATTGCCCTCCTCCAAAACACCATCCAACCGATCCAATGCTTTCTGTAGAATATTCTGTTTTCAAAAATGATATGGCAGAATTCATATTTTCCATTCCAACTTTACTGTCAAATGAGGTTACCAACTGTCGTGCCTCCTCTGAATTAGTCCCCACTTGATTGTTGTAGAGATCCACCGCAAGAACAATGTAACCATGGGATGCAAGTTTTTCAGCCATTTCTTTTATGTTCTCATTTAATCCCCACCATTCATGAATCATAATAATAGCAGGAAATTCCCCTGTTGCAGAGGGCTTTGCCAGAAAACCTAGGGATTCGTCAAAATAAGATACTGTCCTTGTTTCAATTTCGTATTGTCCTAACGAGAAAATTTCAGAATTATTATTATCTGCAGTATAGTCTGGTAGAACATGTATTGCCCAACCACGTTCAATCAATTTTGAAACACTGGAAGATTTTACACAGGCAGGGTTACCCGTAGATTGTTTTAGGACTAGTTCTAATCCCTCTGTACAGGTGACATTTCTAGGATTTACTCCATCTTCAATTTGTTTTAAGGGTGGTGGAAAATATGCAATTGCAGATGCATTTGGAAAATAGTTTTCAGTTAGACTAAACATGAGAAGTGGAAAGATAACAATCATTCCCCACAGGTAAACTTTGAATAATTTACATTTCACTTTTTTATTTTAATTCTAATGAAATTTATAATTTTTGAAAAATTTGATAATTAAAGATCTTAATAATTTTGATTCTACCCCAATCATCAAAGTGAACAAATCATTCGTACTGCTTTTAAATGAAATTTCACTATTATAGATATGACACGTTCCAAGAAAGAATCATGGGAAGAAGTAAGAGGTCTATCATGGATTATTCTTGATGAAGAATAATTCTTCTCAGAAACCAAAAAAATACACCAAATCAAATTTAATAATTTCTTTCCTAGTTAGAATAATTCGGAAGCTGACTAATGCTGGCTGCATCCTTTACGTAGTGTCGACCGTATTCTTCACCAGTAAACCGATGCCAGTATTGATGCGATAGTGAAAATATCGTATCAGCTTCCTACATGATATAGGCACTAATAGAATAAAAGCTAGATCATTGATTCCTACTTGTGGTAATTTTTAATTTTTTTCAAAAAAACTATACACTATAACTAGAAAAAACAAAAAACTATACTAAAATAATCTATAATGACATTTATCCTGGATGCTGATGATGAGCGGAAAAGCCGTCTGATCTATGATGAGGATTATGAGTAATGAAGCATCTGATAATTTCATTTTAGTTAATTTTATTTTGTCTTGCAAACTCACCTTCTGATGGAAATATGAAATTAGCATCTTTGTTTTCTGGAGGAAAAGACAGTACTTACTCTACCTATTTGGCAAAAAATCAGGGACATGACATTAGATGCCTTGTAAGTATTTTTCCTAAATCCGATGAAAGTCATTTATTACATCATCCAAATCTGAAATGGACCAATTTACAATCTAAATCAATGAAAATACCTCAATTAACAATTAATTCACAATCCGATGATGGTAGTGAGGAAATAGAAATAATGAAAAAGATTTTACAACAAGCAAAGAGTGATTTTGAAATTGAGGGAATTGTTCATGGAGGAATCAAAAGCCAATTTCAAAAAGACACATTTCAAAATGTATGCAGTACTTTAGATTTAGAAATAATTTCTCCTTTATGGGATTTGGATCCATCAAATTACATGAATGATTTGGTTTCTGCCAATTTTGATTACATTATTGTAAGTGTTTCTTCAGATGGTCTAGATGATTCTTGGCTAGGTAAAAAAATTGAAGCCAGTGATATTATTCAATTACGATCCTTATCAAAAAAATTTGGATTTAATTTAAATTTTGAAGGTGGTGAGGCTGAAACCTTTGTGACAAATTGCCCCTTGTTTTCGTATTCAATTGAAATTCTTGAGGGTAAAAAAATTTGGGATGGTTATCGGGGAAGGTTTGAAATATTAGAGGCGAGGCTAAATTACGATGTTAGATAATCTTAAGGATAATCTTAGAGATGCTATTAAGAAAATTGTAAAATCTTCAGGGATTGATGAGGAATTAATCAAAGAATTATCCAAAGACGTCCAAAGGGCCTTGCTTCAGTCTGATGTGAATGTGCGATTAGTGTTAGAGATTACAAAAAATCTTGAGGAGCGTTCCTTAAATGAAACTCCTCCACCTGGACTTTCAAGAAAGGATCATATTGTAAAGATTCTATATGATGAACTCTCCAAATTGCTGGGAAATGAAACTGATTTTAATTTTCAACCTGGAAAGCAAAATAAGGTTATTCTTCTCGGAATTCAAGGAAGTGGAAAAACAACCGTTACATCAAAACTTGCAAAATTTCTAACAAAACAGGGATACTCTGTTGGTGTTATAGGTGCTGATACGTATCGACCTGGTGCCCTGGTTCAATTACGTACTATGTGTGAAAAATCCAATGTGGAAGTATACGGAGAAGAAAATAACAAAGATTCCCCTGAAATTGTAAAAAATGGATTAAAACATTATGAAAAATTACCTCTGGACATAATTCTTATTGATACTGCGGGACGACACAAGGAAGAACAAGATCTTCTTGATGAGATGGAGCGAATAAACAAAGTGGCTGCTCCTGATCTTGCTTTGCTTGTTATTGATGGTACCATTGGTCAACAGTGTTTTAATCAAGCCAAAGCCTTTCACAATACTTTGCCTGTTGGAGGAATAATTGTTACCAAATTAGATAGTTCAGCTAAGGGTGGTGGTGCTATTGCCGCGTCTGCAGCTACTGGTGCTCAAATTATGTATATTGGAACTGGAGAGAGAATAGATGATCTAGAAAAATTCTCTCCTACTAGATTTGTGGGACGTTTACTTGGTATGGGTGATATTCAGGCCGTTTTGGATCTTGCTAAAAGATTAGAAAATGAGGGCGATGATGTACGATTAAAACGAATTTCAACCGGAAAAATGAACATGGAAGATTTTTTCTATCAATTAGAAGAAGTTACAAAAGTTGGATCTTTGAGAGGTTTTCTTGATAACATGCCAGGACTTTCAGGGATGGTAAAAGATGATCAGCTTGATCAAATGGAGGATAGGGTTTCAAAATGGCGATTCATTATTCAAAGCATGACAACAGATGAAAAGGCTGATCCAGATTTATTGAATTCCTCCAGGATAAAACGAATAGCGAGGGGTTCTGGATGGTCAGAGCATGAAGTCAAAGAGCTGGTAAAAAACTACAAAAATTCCAAGAATATGATGAAAGCATCTAAAGGAAGACAGATGCAAGGAAATCTTCGTAGAATGGGCTTTGGATAAAAATCCCGCTTTGCTAAAATTCTGAAATAAATCATGACCGGCATTAAAGAAGTATCTTTTATTGCAAAAAAAATAACAAGAAAATATTCTTTATGTGATAGTTGCCTTGGCAGATTGTTTTCAAAAAAATTAAAGGTATCGTCTAACAGAATTTTGGGCAAAAAATTAAAACAAAATATTTCAATTAGGAAAAAATGTTATATTTGTAAAAATCTATTTGATAATTTTTCACCTTACTTGGAATTGATGCAAGAGAGTTCATCGAGTTATAGTTTTTCTACCTTTGTTGTGGGTGCGATATTAAAACCCTCAATAATTGATCGAGATGACTTTATAAGATCTAAATATCAATTACGAGGAATTGATAGCGTTAAAACCGATATAACGCGAGAGATATCAAAACAATTTGCAAGAAAGACCAAAAAAACTTTTGAATTTTTGGATCCAGATGTGACCTTTACTATTAACATGAAAGAAAAAACATGTCATTTACGTTCAAAGCAGATTTCATTGCAAGGAAGATATAATAAAATCCAAAGAGGTTTTTCTCAAAAACAAAAATCTTGTGAAAATTGCGAGGGGAAAGGATGTAGAGTTTGTGATTTTCATGGATTGACTATTTATGATAGTGTGGAGGGAAAAATCTCAAAATTTCTTTTTAAAAAATTTGGGGGGACAATTGCAAAATTCACATGGATTGGAGGAGAAGATAAATCTAGTCTAGTCCTAGGATCAGGAAGACCTTTTTTTGTGCGAATCCAAAATCCAAATAAGCGAAAAGTTAGATTGCCCAAAACCGTTACTATTGATTCTATAATTATCACTAATTGTAAAATAATTTCTCATGTGCCAAAAAAACCATTGGGTTTTAACTCTCTGATAGAAATGAGAATTATTACTGAAAAAGAAATAAAGCCTTATAGTCTTAAAAATTTAAAAAAACTCCTAACAAATCCGGTTTTTGTATATGAAAATTCTGGTAAAAGATCAGAAAAAAAAATTTTTAAGATAAAATACAAAAAAATTTCCAATAATAAATTCAATTTAGTGATAAACGCAGAAGGTGGACTACCCATCAAAAGATTTGTGAAAGGTGATAATGTGGTTCCAGGAATCAGTCAAACAATTGAGAATAATTGTAAATGTGAAGAATTTGATTTTAGGGAAATTAAAATGATAACAAATAACTAGTGCCTCTTCTTTGAATGTTTATGCCGTTAAGAAAAAAAGGTAAGCATGCAAGGTGGGCAGATCAGCGAGCTAATCGCCGAAAATCAAAACTTTCAAAACGTGGAAAGCCAAAATCTGGTTAATCAAACCTGTTTTCCTTCAAATTTTGAATTTATCCATTTCAAATTCATCGATTTATGGTATCAAACAATCTAGTGACTGTAGTTAAAGGTTCATCTATCTTGATAGCAATTAATTTCAACAATGTCAAAGAATGCCAATTTTTTAGTTTTTAATTGCATATACAAGATCATCAAACTCAATTGGTTTTTTTAAACAATTATGAATTCCTTTCTTTTTTAATAACTCCTCTTTTTGATTATAAGTAAAGGGAAATCCAGAAAGTATTACAATTTTTTGGTCTTTTAGAATGTTCTCTCTTTCTAAAGTTTCAATAACATCGATTCCACTTAATGTGGGCATGTGCATATCTAAAAGAATCCTGTCGAACTTTTCCTTTTTAATACGTTCTAATCCCTCTTTGGAATCATTTGTCACACAATATTCAAAACCTAAAGATGAAATCATTTCTGAGATCAAATTTGTAATATTTTGATTATCGTCAATATGAAGTACTTTCACAAAATTTACTTTTTAGCTAAAGTGATTATAACTAATGTTTGTTCAGTTTAAACAATAATGTTGTTCTTTTTGACCTGAACAAACTCTTAGAGACTTTCAAAGGATGGTGTAATAATGTCTCCCAAATTCATCAATTATTTCTTTTATTCTTAAAATTTATTTTCAAAGATCTAAATTGAAAACTGGCAACCTTTTTACAATCACTTAATTCGAGGAGGTATGTTGGACCCTTTAATTAGATTTAAAGAATCTCATCATAAAGGATTAATTCCAGACGATACCTATAATCTGGTTTTAAAACGATTTCCTATTGCAGTAGGGGGGATAAATCGAATTGAGAAAGCCTCCAAAATACGATATCCGGTGGCATATGTGGAGCCCACAGCAGTAATCTCATCTTCTAGTCCACATTCTTATGAATTTGGGATTTTATTTGCTCGTACTATTCCAGTAGTGTTTGAAGATAAATTTCAAGTCGTAATTCAAATTTCAGCACCACTGGTTGCTTATGGCCTAAAGGGAACAATACATGCAATATTGGCACATGAATTTTTACATTATCTCGAACTGATTCGTAAAATATCTAAAATGGATTTACTGTCTGATGAGATCACCGGAAATTTGTTTGAAAATGTTTATGCAGATGAAACTAGATTGTTTGAACCACGTGCAGTTTTTCAGGATAGAACTTTGCTTGATCATATTACCAAAAGATTCCCTTCTGGATTTCGTGACTATAAATTAGAAGATAAGGTAATAAAATATTGGATTGATAAAGATCTTCCCCAAACCAATGTTTCCCTTGATTCTAATACCGTAAAATTATCAATAGAATCTCTTTCAAAAATAAAAATTGATTCAAAATTTCTAAAAAAAATAGATGAACTAGAACATAAAAGTGGAAAAATTCGCAAAAAAAAGCTTTATTGACAAACAATCCAATAATACAAATTTGAAAATTAGATTTTGTAGTTAATCAAAAGGTCTTAATTTTACTGATTTTGAGATGACATATGACTTCTTTTGATATTGATTGGTGTGGTGATTTTTACGGAATTTATTGGGCTTACGAAAAAGACAGACTAGTCGTTTCGACGGTTTTTGAGAATAAGGATCAAGCTCTACGATTGGCAAAAGAGGTTGAAACTTGGAGTGACAAGTTTACAAGAATGACGATAATTGAAAAAAATAATGACGAATATGCCATATGCTGTTATCAAGACCCACAAATTTCAAAAAGCCAAATCAACTTGGGACTTTATCGGTCTGGAATGAGGCAAGCATCAGGATATGAACAAGTAAAACCCATGATTGAAGAAAAATCTCCTCTTCTTCAGATTGCTTTTGCCTCTGATGTAAGAGTACTCAGCACATATGAGCAAATATCTAGACTTGTTCCAATTAGAAAATGTAGAATAATACAAGAAACTGATTTGAAAAAACAGGAATACTTTTTTGAAAAAACTGCTCATGAAAAAAATTTAATGGAAAATAAATCGAACACAAATGACTGAAAATAATCAATATCCAAAAATTAATTTCTCTGCAAATAAAATTCATGTTCATCATTGGCCTTTAACTTCTTCTGTTTGGAGTGAATCAACAAAAAAAATGATAGATCTTGAATTAAATGATAATCCTGAGAAAAAAAATATTTTGATCGAAGAACAAAAAATTAGGATCAACAATTATGAATTTAATAAAATCAAAAAAGTTGGTGTGACAGTACCTTTATTTAAAACTGAAACCAGAATGGTATTTGAAGGTCAATTTAAAAATATTAATGCTCATGTACATATAACTACCAACTCCAAAAATTATCTGGAGATTTTTAATAAACTAATGGTTTGGAAAAACAAATATTTTCTTGATTTTCCTTAGAAGATCTTTTTGTTTTAATTTTTCAATGTTTGATCGATATTATTGTTGACAATAATTTTCAAATTCATCGAATTACTAATGATGTTCCTATGGAATGTAAGAAGGGATATATTCATACTTTTACTTGGTTTGAAATCCAATCAAAAAAAATGTGTATCAACTGCGGAATTGAAGAAAAATAAATTAATTACATTAGCGTGAAAACTAAATAATTTTGTTTTTACAATTGTGATTTATTTGGAATTTAAAATTTTCTTTAATAGTAAAATTATTTTGTGGTGGAGCCAAAAACGATTTATTTCAAGTTATTATTTTCTTCCCAACAATCACACTGTTTCCATGTACATTTTGGACAATCGTATGGTGTTTCACTGTTTTTGCATTCCGAAGGAAGACAATTGCAACGGGGGCATTTTAATTCCATTGACAATTATGGGAATTTCTTTTTTGATATATTTACATTTTGTATAATAATTTGATTATTAATGGATTTTAAATCCTATTTGTTAAAATTTCTTCAATAAAATTTTCTAAATTTGAATGGATTTGAAAAATTAAAAAGGTATGATGACTATAAGGGTTAAATTCAATTATTATTGAATAAATACTTGTAAAGTATTTTTTATGATTGTGATTTTACTGGTTAAATTCGGTCAATCCACATTTTCCACAAGTATGTCTATCTTTGTGTTCGGACATGTAGATTCCTTTACCACATCTGGAACAAATTTTTTTTAACCTGGTTAATTTATCCCCATCTACTTTGAAATATTTGTAAACATTAGGACTAGATCCCTTTTTTCCTGCCATTATTCAGATTTTTCCTCTTTGGATTTTTCTATTGTTTCTTCTGTTTTTCCCTCGGTTCCCTCAGTTGGTGTTTCTGTTGATTCCTCTGCATCTTTTGTGTTTCCCTCGGTTCCTTCAGCTGATGCTTCTGCTGCTTTTTCTGCTTCAGCTAGTTTGGTTTTTGATTTTTCTAATCTTGAAAATATAGTTGGGTTGACGTGTTTTTTTGCTAACCCTTCGTCATCATAGACAAAGAAAGTACCTGTGATTATAGATTTTCCTGCATGGTTCTTTAATCTCATTGGGATGATGACCTTTTCTCCCAAACTAAATTCCTTGTTTATCATTTCTATGGCCTCAAGTTTTTTTAGCTTTCCTGCTAATCCTGTAAAATTACAGGTAATCTCTCTTCTAGAAAGAAATGTGTTGTTTACATCACTAACGGTCTGGATTAAGGACATGTATCGAAAATCCCCTTCATATTTCATATAAACCTTGATTGAAACCCAAGAACAAATTTAAGAAATAACAGGTGGTTATCCTTATGGCTAGATTCATGTTACATCTTAAAAATGAAAAATATGTGCCATCTGATTCACGTGAACTAGTACATAAAGCAAGAGATCTTTGCTCAAACATGAAGGCATCAGTAAGAGTTGCTCGAGTAGCCAGTAATTTTATAGAGTTTGATATTGAAGTTGAAAAAGAAGAATTAGATTTACTAATTGAGAAATTAAATCCAATTGGAAATTTAGCTAGTGCCAGACATATTGTTGAAGAGAAAATAGAAAAGGAGACAGGCATTAAGGACGGTATTTTTTATTTTAACCATGAAAGATTTTGGGAATCTCATGAATCTTTTGAGGGAGTTTGGAAAGATTGCCATGGCAGAGAAAAAGAATTAGTACAAGGAATAATATTATTGGCAGTAGCTTTTGCTCATTCTCAAAAAAATGATTATTTGATTGGTCTTGGAATGCTTGGCCGTGCTTTAGAGAAGCTTGGTAATTCTCCAGCAATGTATTATAACATTGATGTGGATATGATTCGAAGTAAGATAATTTCTATGCAAAAATCTAATACTTTGACTAAATTTGAGATTTAATTAAATTTAGAGCAGTTGGGACTACTTCGGCACCCTGCAACAAACCTATACTGCCTTTTTTAGCTTGTTCTTCTGTCATTCTAGTAGTTCCATCATTTTTAATGAAATCTCCTGAAACTAATACTGGCACCGGGTCATCACTGTGACCCTTATTTATGCAAGGAGTGGAATGATCTGCAGAAATAACTATGGCCACGTTTTTTGAATCAATATTTTCTAATAATGTCTTAAAAAATCTTTGATCAATCTCTTCAATGTTTTTCATTTTTCCTACCGCATCTCCGTCATGACCAAATTCATCAGGGCCTTTCAGATGTACATAAATTGCATTTTGAGTTTCCATAGCTTTTGCTGCCACTCTAGCCTTTTCTTCATAATCTGTCAATCCCCCTGCTTCAAAGGCCTGCATTTTTAGCACATTTGAAATTCCCAATTCTACAGGCATATCTACAATACAAGAAAAATTCATAGAATATTTTTCATTGATTGGAATGACATTTGGATATTTATTTCCAGCATCTCGCAACAATATACAACTTAATTTTTTTTGGTTTGAATACTCTCGCCTATGATTTACAGGACTTTCTTTCATTATTTGCAAAGATTGATCTGTGAATTCATTTACTAAATTTGCTGTGATTTTTGAACTCTCTGTTTCCTCTAAGGGAAGACATTTTTCAATTCGCATAAAGTCTCCCACTGCCTTTGCAACTCCCATTCCAGCCACTCGGGCATATGCAGGGTCTGTGTTGGTAATTTCTGATGAAAGTATGATCCCATCGGATCTTATTCTAACTGTAACACGATGTCCTATTGTGGGAGCTACGACCACCGATGAATTTGGTTGGAAAAATTTTATTTTGTTTTCAATCTCTTTTGCAATCTCTTGAGCATCTTTTTTCTCTATTTGTCTTCCTGCCCTTCTATCAATAATTGCTCCTTCATCATTTAAAGTAGAAAAATTTCCCCTCAAAGCCAAATCTCCATCCTTAAAATCAATTCCCACACCTATGGCCTCTATTACTCCTCTTCCCACATAATCCGAATGAAGGAATTTGTATCCTAACATGTTGAATACTGCAATATCTGATTCTGGAGCTATTCCTTTTCCAACAGAGATTACCTCTCCAATTGAACCATTTTTTGCTATTCTATCTATTGTTGGAGTATTTGCAGCTTCTAGGGGTGTTTTTCCGTCCAAATCTGGATGTGGGAGGTCACCTACTCCATCTAATAGAACATAAACCATATGAACATCCGAATTATCCATACTACTTTTCGATTTTCCAATTTTCACAGTCTCCTTTAAAGCTTGCAGAAAAATTTGCGATCATTAATTTAAAATCGCTTTGATTGAATCTGGAAATTTGTTTTAGTGATTTCTTATCCTTTCATGAAAATTACTAGTTTCTAGACCATCAAGCTTCAAAATTGGTTTTATTTTTCATAAATTTAGATCTGCGTAAACATTTTAACATGCGTTTTCTGCCATTAAAAACTATGGGAGACATGAGAAAAGATTATGTTTCTGAACGTTTTATGATTATTTCAAAAAAAGACGACAAAGTAATTGATCCTAAAAAATTGCCCTATGCTCCTGGCAATGAATCTATGACAAATCCTTCCGTCCTTTCTTTGGTTGCCAAGGATGGAATGCTGCAACGTCTTCAGGATAATGAAGATGAGTATGTCAAAAATTGGTCTATCAGAGTTTTTGAAAGTAAAAATCCTGTAGTCTCAATAGAGGCCGAAAATTCATACAGCGATAAACCTCATTACAGTGAACCGGCATATGGATATCATTATGTGGTTGTGGCTTCTCCAAAACAAAAGGATACTTTTGCAACGATAGATCCTGAACAATGGTCAAACGTTTTAGTGGTCGTCCAGGATAGATTAAGGTGGCTTTATACCCAAAAAGGAGTTACCTACGTTTCGATTTATGGCGATCAAGGAGTAGAAGCTGGAAATAACAATCCACATCCTCATTTGAATTTAATCACTTTTTCAACAATTCCACCAATAATAGAATCTGAGGCAGAAGCATCTCATAACATCCTAAATGAAAAAGGAGTATGCGTTATGTGTCAAACTATTAACGCTGAAACTGGCAGCGCTAGACAAGTACTTCAAACAGAAGGGTTTATTGCATTTTGTCCATGGTCCCCATCATATCCTTATGAATTTTGGATAACCCCAAAAAAACATACAACAAGTTTCTCTAAAATAACTCAAAAAGAAATTAACGATTTGTCTCTAATCTTAAGGGCGACCTTGGGAGGTTTATCAAAAACCATCAAAAATGTTTCATATAATTTGGTATTTCATTTATCTCCAGAAAAAAAGAATAGCCGACAGATTCATTGGCACATTGAAATTTATCCAATAACAAAATCCTGGTCTGGGTTAGAAAGAGGCTACGGGATTTTCTTAAATGATGTTTCACCAGAGCAGGCTGCAGAAAAACTTGGTGCTGCATGTCGAAAAGAATTGGCCAATCTAGTCGGTATTATCTAAATTTTTGAATGGTTTATTTATCAACCGTAATTTGTTAATTTAATGGGAATTGAAAAATGGATTGCAGTTACCAGTTTAGGTTTATTTCTAATGTTTGTTGGGGAAATGATTTCGATTTACGTATTTATGACTGATGTTCCCGAAAATTTTGATTTTGGTTTGGACTTTGATCCAGATCCTAAAATTTTTCAGTTTATTTCAATTGGTGTTGCCCCAGCTGCTATTATGGCTGGTCTTCCATATTTGATGTCTAGACGTTATGGTTCAAAACCAATTGGTTACCTTATCCTTGCAGGTGGTGTTGTATTGCTTGTTGGAATGGCATACTGTTATACTCTTGTCGATAAAATTGAAGAGGCATTCATTACAGATACTGTAACATACACGCCAATTCTCTTTATGATCTTATCTGTACCGGTTATGGTAGTAGGTGCTTCGTTGCTAAAAATAAAAAAAAGAAGACCAAAAAAAGAATATTTTTAGATATGATCAAATCTTAATGCATTTGCATTATGCCTAAATCCTAATTTTTCATAAAAGAGTTTTACATCATCAACACAGTCTAAGATTGTTTTGTAGCATCCTTTTGTTTTGGCCAAGTCTAACAAATTTTTGATAATTTTCTCCCCTATTTTTTGCCCTTGATAATTTTTATTAACTGCAACATCTTCAATATGACCTACTTTACCACCGTTGTGTATGAATTTGAACTCTATCAATAGAGTCGCAGCTCCAACTACTTTTTCATCTATTAACGCCACTACTATGATGTGTTCTGAATTATTTTGGATTTTTTCAAAAATGTTATTGGCAGTTCTTTGATCTATATTGCTTGTTTGACGAAGGGAATCTAACGAAGTAAAAAACCCATTCCATAAATCTTCTTTTCTTAGTTCTCTAATAATGATGTCATTCATTTTTTAACTATATTTTTCCAAGCTTTTGAATATATTCGTTATTTGCTTTTTCGTATGATTCTTTATTTCCAATATCGATGAACCCATTTTTACCGATAAAACTGCTTACTAATTTTTTCTTTTTCATTACTTTGTTAATTACATCATCCATTCCATATGGTTTATTTTTAGGAATTAATTTCAGAATATCTTTTTCCATAACATAGCATCCCATGTTGATATTTGCCTTGATTTCTGGTTTTTCCTTCCATTTTGTAACCTTGTCATTTTTTGTAGTCTCAATTACTCCATAGGGTAAATTAGTTTTGTATTCATGCAAACCTATTGTTACAAATGAATTTTTTCGTTTATGTTGCTTTATCATATTAGCTAAATTAAAACCATAAATTGAATCTCCATACATACAGACAAAAGTATCATCAATGAATTTTTCTGCTGTCTTTAATTGTCCTGCAGTAGCAAGAGGCTTGTTAGCTATTGCGTACTCGATATTTACTCCAAATTGTTTTCCGTCCTCAAAATAGTCTTCTATGGTTCTTCGTAGGTAGCTTACACATAAGACGATTGATTTTATTCCGTTTTTTTTGGACCACTCTATAAGGTGTTCCAAAATGGGTTTTTCCCCTAGCGGCATCATTGGTTTTGGAAGAAATGTGGTGTATGGTTGTAATCTAGTTCCCAAACCCCCCGCCAAAATAACTGCTTTCACAAGAAACCTCTCAATTTTCTCTATTTATGTTCAAGTGTGTGTTTGAAATAAACTATAATCTTTAAAATATTTTGGAAATTTTTTCGATAACTGATTTAGGATTTGTTCCAAAAATTATGATCATTGGTTCTTTTCCAAAATCTCCTTTATGAAAAATTGCATCTGGTGGTTCTTTGGAATCTCTCAAAGATTCGGTTATTCCCCATTTTATCGATGATCCTTCCTTGCTTTTACTCGTAATGGGTTCTTTTACCCTATCATAATTTTTTACAATAAATCGATTTTTTTCTAATTTGGCAATTGTTTCTTTTTGAAATTTGAGATTAATAGCCGAACGTATGTGGGGAAATTTTTTATTCATTGTAAGGATCGCTGTTGCAACATGTTTGGATCCGCCATATTCCAAATTTCCCACTTTGGTTACTTTTTCCCCTGTTTTTACAATTCTGCCAGAAATTCCAAGGATATCTGTGATGGATTTGGGTGACTTTTTTGAAAATACAAAATTTGATTGACATTCAGGTATTCTAAGAAAAATATTTTTAATCTCAATGAAATTGTTTATTGCGTTTGATAATTCTGAATGTAATTTATCTGATTGTTTTTGTGTAATGTGTAATCCTCCTCCAATTTTTTGTGCATTTTTGATCGAATCAAAGGTAAACCTCTTTGCGAACTTTGCTGATTCTAAAATTGATTTATCTTGAGCCAAAGCAAATAACATCGATGCAGAATAATTACAACCACTTCCGTGATTTGACATGTTTATTTTTTTATTTTCCATAAAATATTGATTTTCAGTCACCACAAAATCCGTCATAATATTTTTTTTTAATTCTAATCCTGTTATTATGATACTTTTGGTTCCCATTCCCTGAAATTCTTTTACTACTTTTTGAAGTGATTTTTTTGAATGAATCTTAATCTTGGAGATAAATTCAGCCTCAAATTTGTTGGGAGTAATCACCGTGGCGATAGGAATTAAATATTTTTTAAAATCTTTGATTGCAGATTTTTGAATTAATTTTCCACCTGTGGATGAAATTATTACAGGGTCCACGATTATTGGAACGGAAAGGCTCTTTATTTTATCGTAAATTAGTTTAATATTTTCTGCATTGTACACCATCCCGATTTTAATTCCATCTATTTTAAAATCTGAAAATATGGAGTCTAACTGTGCTTTCAAAAGTTTTTTTGACACTGGTTGTATCATTCCAAACTTTGAAGTATTTTGACTTGTTATTGCCGTAATTATGGTTAATCCATATACGTTTAATGTGGCAAATGTTTTAACATCGCTTTGAATTCCGGCACCTGACGAAGGGTCAGACCCACCAATCGAGAGTAAATTCATGACTTTTTTCTAAAACTTAGACTAATTTGTTTATCTTTAAAGAAACAGATCTATTTTTTCTAAAATTATGAAATTTGTTGGAGACAATCATTTGAACAATAGTCATCCCTTAAGCTTTGAAATTCTCTCCCACAATGTTTGCACTCTCTAACGGTTCTCACTGGTTCCTTATGGTTTTTCTAACATATAAGATCGATCGTTTTAATATTAAAAATTCAGTCATTTTTCTTAGCGATCCGTTTTTTATCAAATTCTCAAGATGTTTAAATCAGGTCACATCGTAGAATATTCATGAGTACTCAAATGAGTGCAGCACGAAGAGGAGTTGTCACCGATGAAATGAAAATTGTTTCAAAGGATGAACAAGTCACTCCTGAATGGTTATTGCCAAAAATAGCTAGAGGTGCAATAATAATTCCAAGCAACAATAAAAGGAGACAAAAAATTCACAACGTTGGAATTGGAAAAGGATTAAAAACAAAAGTTAATGTGAACATTGGAACATCTACACTCAATGTTAATCTTGAGGAAGAAATTGAAAAAGCAAAAATTGCAGTAAAGTATCATGCTGACACTATTATGGATCTAAGCGATGGAGGAGACGTAAAAAAAATTAGACAAACCTTGTTAGAGGAAGCCCCAATCACTTTTGGTACTGTTCCCATTTATGAGGCTTATAATTATGGTGTTGAGGTTCACAAAAATCCTTTGAACTTAATTGAAGATGACTTTCTAAAAGCGTTTGAAAATAATGCCAAAGATGGTGTTGATTATACCACAATTCACTGTGGAATTACAAAGGAAATTGCAAAAAAAATTTTAAAAGTTCAAAGATATGGTGGGGTTGTAAGTAAAGGTGGTACGTTAACTGCTGCTTGGATGCTCAAACACGATAAAGAAAATCCATACATTACTCATTATGATTATTTACTGGAACTGGCACGAAAATATGATGTGACCTTTAGTCTAGGGGACGCATTAAGACCTGGTTCAATTCTTGATTCTCATGACGAATTACAAGTTCAAGAAATGATAAACATGGTTGATTTGACAAAAAGAGCTCATGAAAAAGATGTTCAGGTTATGATAGAAGGTCCAGGACATGTACCATTAAACGAAGTGGCCGCAAATGTGAGACTAGCAAAATCCCTTATTGGCGATGTTCCGTACTATGTTCTGGGTCCATTAGTTACTGATGTGGCCTCAGGTCATGATCACATCGCAAGTGCTATAGGTGCTGCCGTATCGGCTAGCGAGGGAGTAGATTTACTTTGTTATCTTACCCCTTCTGAACATTTAGGTTTACCAAATACTGAGGAAGTCAAAGCAGGTTTAATTGCCTATAGGATTGCAGCTCATGCCGCAGATCTGGTGAAAATTCGTGAAAAAGCCATCAAGTGGGATATGGCAATGAGTGAGGCAAGACGTACCCTTGATTGGGAAAAACAATTAGCCTTATCAATTGATCCGGAGGAAGCAGCAAAAATTCACAGCAGGACAGGACAGCATCCTGGAAACAGTGTTCCGTGTACGATGTGTGGAGGAGCTTGTGTATACATTATGCTCCCTCAGCAGAGAAAATATGAAAAAGAAAACCTACAGCAAACTGAATAAAACTTTGTCAATACTTGGAACCGTTTCATAATTTTTTAATTCATCGATCGAAATCCATTTGTATTCAGAGTTTTCCCAATTTAGTTTAATCATTGGATTATTTACTTCAAATAGAAATGGAAAAATTTCCCATTCATGGTTTTCATATTGAGGTGAGTGTACTTTCATTTCAGAAGCTGCTTTTAAAAATTTGATTTTATTCTCAATTATTCCCAATTCCTCAAAAATTTCTATTTTTGCTCTTCTTAGAGGTGACTCATCATTTTCGATTATTCCACTTACACCTGCCCATAAACCCTTCATGGTTTTTACTGTACTACTTCTTTTTAGAAGAAGAAATTTATCGTCATCTTTTAGGAATGAAGTAACTATCTTTGTAGAGCGCATTTTTGCTATTTCTTCTCAATTGCATTTGCCATTTTGGTTAATTTTTTGTAGGATGTATCAAGATCAGTTTTAGTGGACAACCTTTCTTGGCATGACTTGATGTAACTAATGACTTCTTCAGTTTTTGATTCTTGAACAGCAGTAAGAAGTCTTCCTACATCCTTCCAAAGATCTTCTGCTACCCTTCGAATTTCTGGATTTGCAATAATGGTTTCAATTAATTCTGGAGATTCTGTCATTATGCTTTCTGCAAGAGTTTTTTGAATTCTAAATGTGGTTCCTGACATTTTTTCTGTAAGGGCAATTTTTTCATCTTTTGAAATAATATTTGCAAACACTAGATTTAGGAGATGAGTAAGTCCTAGTATTACGGCTATTTTTTTATCATGTTCTGCTGCATCGATAGTAACAAAATTTGCTCCTTCAAAAAGTGATTTTGCAACTGTTAGCTCTTTTTTGGCATCTTTTACTGGAACTGATATTATGTTTTGTCCTTTGATATTTTTTACACCTGGCCCAAACATAGGGTGAATGCAAATGGGATTAATTTTTGCTGGCATCTTGGTTAACGATGGTACCGTTTTTGCCTTTTCAGAGGAAATGTCAATTAGATATGTCCCTCTTTTCATTTCTTTGGCAATTAATCTAATGATTTCCGGAGTTTTTCTTGTGGGAATGCATAAAATTACATAATCTGCTTTTAGAATTGCCCCCACCAATGAATTTGCCTGTATGATGTCTTTTCCCTTAATTTTATTTTCTTCATCAAATCCAGTTACTTGAAAATCTTTATCTGCAAAATATTTTGAAAACCATTGACCCATTTGTCCCCCGGCACCAATAATTGTAATTGCTTTTTTCATTGTATGTCTCTCACATATTCATCAAGTATATTCATTCCTTCTGTTAGTATTTCCTCATCCTGACAGGCAGATAATCTGATAAAATTTTTGTAATTCCCGAATCCTTCCCCTGGTGCAACTGCCAATCCCTTATCTAAGAGATTATTTGCAAATTGAATCCCATCAAATCCTTCTTTATTAACCCGAGCAAAGATGTACATTGCACCATCTGGAACGATAAATTCAAGATTCATTTCGTTTGCTTTTTTTGCCAATAACTCTAATCTTCGCTGTACTGTATTAGTATTATCTGAGGTATCTGCCTCTAATGCTTTCATTGCAACGTATTGGATTGGTTCTGAAACATTGGTAAGACATAACGCCTCGAATTTTGATAACTCATTGATAATATTCTTCTGAGCAATAATGTATCCAATTCTAAATCCTGTCATTGCATGAGATTTTGAAAACGATTGAGTTACTATGCTTTTTTCATAATTATAGGAAAGGATACTTTTCCAATTTGCGTATGCATATTGCGAATAAATTTCATCACTTAAAATGTATAGGTTATTTTTTATTGCCAGATTAACAATTTGATCTTGCAATTTTGTAGGTAGAATTTTTCCAGTGGGATTGTTTGGATAATTTAGGGAAATCATTTTTGTATTTGAATTGATTGTTTTTTCTATTTGGGGAATAGATGGTTCCCAATTTTCTTCTAATGTGGTGGTAATGGTTCTTACCTTTACTCCTGAATGTAATGCACAATCTTTGTATGCAGGCCAAGCTGGTTCAATAACAATCAATTCATCTCCAGGATTAAGCAGAGTATTGATTGCCGTAAAAATCCCAAATCTTGCACCAGGAGTTACCATGATGTTTTCTTGTTTAATATCTACTTCAAAATTTTTAGAAACATGCTGTGCTAGAGATTCTCTTAATTGAGGCATTCCTTTTGCTTGACCGTATTTCAAAAATCCCTTATCATACACTTCAGCAAGTGCATCCTTAACAATCTGTGGTGGTAAAAAATCCGGTTCCCCTACCTCCATGTGAATTATTTTTCTCCCCTCTAATTCCAGAGATTTTGCCTTCAGGAATATGGAAAGGTGTGTTTCTTTATTATTGGATTGTACTTTTACAGATTCATTTAGAAGAAAATTCAAAAATTTGGTGGCTATAGGTTCCTCAAAATTCAATTCTTTACACAAGGAAATAATTTTAATTCGTAGGTTATCTTCCCTGGTTTCATCAGTGATTACCTTTCCAGTATTTTTTTTAATTTCCCCAATTTCTCTGGAGATGTCAGTTCTCGTCTTTAACATCTTAATCATTTCAATGGTGATCTCGTCCATTTTACTACGAAGTTCGTTAATATCAGACATTTTTTCACAGTACGGGTTTAATTTGCCCTGCTAAGAGAGCGTGATCCGCTAATGTTAACGCTACAAGAGAATCGACCACCGGTGGCGCCCTTGGAACAACACATGGATCATGTCTTCCTTGAACTTGTAGGTTCGTAATCTTTTTAGTTTTAATATCTACAGTACTCTGTTTTTGAGAAATTGATGAAGCAGGTTTAAACGCAATTCTTATTGTTATTGGCATTCCATTTGAAATTCCTCCAAGAATTCCACCAGAATTATTTGTCTTGGTAATTATTTTTCCTCTCTTGATGGTATACAAATCGTTATTTTCAGAACCAAATAATTTTGAACCTTCGAATCCTGAACCAAATTCTATTCCTTTTACTGAAGGTATTGAAAAAATAGCTTTACTCAAATCCGATTCTAATGAACTAAAAATTGGTTCACCTAAACCTATAGGGACATTGGTAGTTATTGATTCAATTATGCCCCCAAGGGAATCCCCTTTCTTTCTTGCACTCAAAATAGAGGCCCTCATATTTTTTGCCGTGTTATCATCAGGACATCGAACATCATTTTTGTAAATTGATTTTGTCATTATTTTATCAAATTCTTTTTTCATTTCAATTTTACCAATTTGTTTTGTATAAGAATTAGTTTCAATCCCTAATGTGACTTTGAGTAATTTCCGTGCAATTGCTCCGCCCATAACATGGGTTGCAGTTAATCTCCCAGAAAATCTGCCCCCTCCTCTATAATCATTAAAGTGATTATATTTTACCATGGCTGGATAATCCGAATGACCAGGACGAAGCTTTGTTTTCAAATTTTCATAATCTCGAGATTTTTTGTCACTATTCCAGATTATCATCGTAATTGGAGCTCCTGTGGTAAATCCTCTAAACACTCCCGAAATAATTTCTACCTTGTCACCTTCTTTTCTTTGAGTAGTAATTAGGGATGTTCCAGGTTTTCTATAGTCTAGCATCTTCTGAATATCTTTTTCATTGACTTCTAGTCCCGCTGGACATCCATCAACAACAGCGCCAATCGTTTCTCCATGACTCTCCCCAAAACTGGTTAATACTAAGCGGTGACCAATAGAATTTTCTGGCAATAATCTATGAAGGTTTGGCGATGTTTATAATTCCTCATTTAAAAAAATCCAAAAATTTGGATTAATTTTTCTCGGTTCTGGAAATTATTTGTCTTGTAATTGTTAAAATTATAATATTTGTTAATGTTTTATCAAATAATTTCAAATAAATTTTAAATATAATGATATCCTATATTAAATATGATAAAACGTGCAAATTTTAATGAATAATTTGCGCGGCCCTGCGAAAAATACATGTTGTTAACGCAATGGCGTTCTGGGTGAGGAGAAAGCTTTTCACTCTATACAGGGTCGCGCCTTTTGCTTTATTTTAACAATTTTTTAAAATCATAATTCAGGATTAGAAATTTTAGCTCCAATTTTGTTCATTTCTTCTACAAAATTTGGATAGGACACTTTAACGGATTCAGGATCTGAAACTGTACAATCTCCTACATACATCCCTGCAATGCAAAATGCCATAAATAATCGATGATCATTTTCTGAATTCAAACATCCACCTTTTAGATTACTGGAAAAATTCAAAATCAGTCCGTCTTCTTTTTCTTCTACTGTAACTCCTAATTTGGAAATCTCTCTTGCTATTATTGCAATTCTATCTGTCTCCTTTAGTCTGGCATGTTTTACATTGACGATTTCAATAGGACTTGATGTCTTCAAAGATAATATTGCTAATGGAGGAAGTAAATCTGGAGAATTACTTAGATCAAATTTTCCACCGTTTAATTTCTCTGGAGATAGTATGGATAATTTATCATCCTCAATTGTAACCTTGACTCCCATCTGTTCTAAAATATCAATAAATACTTCGTCGCCATGTGGTAAATTCCCAATACTTCCAATGACTACTAAATTTTCTCCGCATAATACTGCAGCTGACAAAAGTAAAGCTAGACTAGAAAAATCAATTGGAACTGTAAAAACAGATGGTTTGTAAATTTGAGGTTCAATGTTGTATCGTTTATAGGGAATTAATGTTTGAACCGAAACTCCAAAATGCCTCATCGTAGAAATGGTGGCATCAAGGTATGGTTTTGATACTAAATTTCCTTCAATTACCAACTGAATTCCATTTTCGGTTAATGGGGCAGTAATCAACAAGGCTGAAATAAATTGACTGGAGAAACTTCCAGGAATTGAAACATTTCCTCCCTTAATTTTTCCAGTAATTGTAATGGGAGGTTTTCCCTCAGTTGAGGAACATTTTGCACCCATGCTTTCAAGAGCATCTAGCAAAGGTTTCATTGGTCTTTTTTGTAGACTGGAATCTCCAGTTAAGGTAGTTTTCTCTGAAAATAAACTGGCGATTCCTGATGCTATTCTTATCGTAGTTCCAGAGTTTTCTGCGTTAATTTCAGGCACAAATTTACCGTTTCCTATAGATTGAGTTACTATTATTGAAGAATTTTCTTCCTCAATTTTGGCTCCAAAGTTTTTACACGCATTAATAGTTGCACGAGTATCATCTGAGAACAATACGTTATCCACCTTGCTATTGTTTCCTGCAAGTGAAGCTAGAAAAATAGCTCGGTGAGTATAACTCTTGTTAGGTGGACAAACTAGATTTCCTGATAGTTTTGATTTTTCTACCTTACAACTCATATACTTCAGCTTTTTTGTTATTTATTTTTGAAACAATTATGTTTCCATCAAGAGAAGAAAAAACTTTTTTTACATTTTGTTCATCTTCTTTTTTTGCAATGGCAGCTATTGCCGGTCCATTTCCAGAGATTGATGCTGCCACTGCACCTTTTTCAAGAAGATTTGTTATAATTTTTGGATCTGAATTTAAAATTGTCGATGTTGCTAAACCATTAATTATCATCGCTTGCCAATAATTGGCATTTTTAGCTAATTTCCATGCATTGTAAAAAACAGCAGATAGTACTTTTAATTTTTTTAAATTTCCACGTTTACGATTTTTGGGAACAAAAATTATTGCAATTAAATTGGTCGGAATTTTTTCTGATCGAACTATTTGTTTCTTGGCATTATCTGTTACATTAAAACCTCCAAAATAACAAGAACATGCATCATCATATGCCCCAGTAATACTTACTTTGGATTCTATTGAGGCCTGTACCCCAGCTAGCAAAATCTTTTGATCTGTTAATTCTGGTTTGAAAATTTTTGCACATGCTAGGGCAATGGCTGAGGATATTGCGCTAGAACTTTTTAATCCATAACCCGTTGGAATCTCTGATTCTAAAGTTATCGTAATTTTATTTTGTTCCAACTCTTTTTTTGTTAAAATTTTTTCTACGGTTTTATTTATTAATCGTGAACTAAGAGTCTTATTCTTTGATTGAATGGTGATTCCTTTTCCAGGCTTTGTTTCCACTATGGCCTCAACTTTAAGTGCGATACCCAAAGTTGCCCCCTTTTTGTTTGCTATGGCATTTACGAGTGAAACTGCACCATGAACAATTGCTTTTGATTTTGCCATTATATTCCTCCTAAGAGGGCCTTTTTCATGGCATTATAAGGTGCTTCTGTGCCATGCCAAATTTCAAAAGCTCTTGCTGCTTGACCTAGTAACATTTCGTAACCATAAATTATTGTGGCTTCCTTTTGCTTCCCTTTTTTTAAAAAATCAGTATTCATTGGCAGGTAGACAATATCGTAAACAATTGTTTCTGGTCTAATAGATTCAAAAGAAATAGGACTGGGTTCATTTTTCAACCCTATTGATGTGGCATTTACAATTATGTCGAATTCCTCTAGGTTACTTCCAAGGTTTTCTATGGTTATGGAATCTGAGTTTAGTCCTATTTTATTTGCAAACTGTTTCAAATTATTTGCTTTTTCAAGTGTTCTGTTTGCAATGGTAATGTGCTGTGCTTTTTCCTTGGCAAAACCTGCAACAATAGCTCTCGCCGCACCACCTGCCCCAAGTAAAAGAATTTTAGTATCTTGAATTCTGATTTTCTTTTTTTTAAATGGATCTAAAAATCCATCCATGTCTGTATTGTAACCTTTTAAAATTCCTTCATTATTTATCACTGTGTTTACTGCTCCAATTAGACTGCACGATTCATCAGTTTTATCCAAATATTTCATCATCTCTATTTTGTGGGGGATGGTAACATTGAATCCATCTATTTTTATTTTTTTCAGTGATTCTATTCCTTCCTTTAATTCTCCTCTGGGAATTCTATATGCAATATATGAGCAATCCAAGTTCAAATCTCTAAAAGCTGCACTGTGAATATTTGGGGAAAGTGAATGATTAATAGGATCTCCTATCACTGCAAATGTTTTTGACATATTTTTTCTGGTTCACATGATTGATTTAAACTCTCAACTTCAGCTTTTACAACAAATAGGAAATTATTTTTGGAAATTAGTTTATCTAAAATTGTTTTTTCGGTAAAATCTATTTTTTTAAATTAATGATTTTATTTATTTCATCAACACTAAACTGACCAGGGGCTATTGGCTTTCCTAACGACACATAGGTAAATGGGCTACCAAGAAATAGGCTCAAAATTCTAGAGGTTCTGCCTAGATCTCCCATGGCAAAGGCAACCAAATTGGTTTTTCCCTTTTTATTGTATAATTGTAAAACTCTGGCAGAATCATCAGTTGATTCTGCCGTAGTTACAATTTTTACGTTAGATGAGAATTTGCTCATTTGTGCTAGTTTTTTGTACAATTGAGAAAAACTAGGAGTTTTTTTAAAATCATGCTCAGAAATTAGAAGATTTGTTTTTGTAGTTTTTAGATATTTTACTAAATTCTTATTTTTTTTGATCGTGTTAAATTCAACATCTAGTAAAAAGGGGTTATACTCTGCAATTAATTTTAGTATGGATATCCTCTCTTTTTCATTTCCAATAAATTTCCCGCCCTCTAATTTTGGTCTTAATGTGCAGACGATATTTTTTAAATTTTTTTTTACATTGTCTAAAACTTGGGGTATGTCTTCTTTTTTTAGAAAATCAAATCTTATCTCGACATACTTTGATTTCTTTAACGCTTTTTTTATAGTTTGATTTAGTTTTTTAGGAGTGGTCTCGGCAATTGATACACATGTTTTGTATTTCATTTTAATTATTTTTCTAAAATGTATTCGTCATCTACTTCCATTCCAAAATGTCTTCCTGTGGCAGACTTGGAGTATACCATTACAATGTCTCCTTTTTTGAGATGAGTTACTGAAACAAGTTGGCCATTTGGTTTTACAAATCGAATGGTTTCTGCGTCTTGAGCAATAATTCCTCCAATTTCACCATTTACTGAGGCTTTGATCATTAACATTGGGCGTCTTTCAATTTTGGATCGTCCTACCGTTGCTCTTCTTGCTTTCCCTTTGGAATTTATTATTAGCACTTCGGAGCCTGTTTCTACTTCGGAAAGATAGTTTGTGGTACCATCTGGAGATAAAGTGTAACAATGTACTGCTCCAGCGTTTACTCTGAAAGGCCTTGGTGATGTAAATGAGGATCCAACTGATTCGTTATGCACTAAAAACAAAAAGTTTGATCTACTTCCAATTAGCATTCCTTCTCCTTTATGCAACATTGATGCAGTATCTACGCAAACTCTCTCACCATCTCCTACTTCTTTGATTTGAATGATCTTACCTTTTTTCAGGTCAAAAGTTCTACTTCCAAGGTATAACATTACTTCTCTTACTTCTCCTATTGATGAGGTGCTGAAAATTACACCATCTACTCCTACTTCTAAAATGGAAAACATTTTTCTTACTTCTTCAGGTGTTTTTGCTATGGCGTAGATTTTGGTATGAATTTTGTGTAGTTTTGCAATTATATTTTCAAGAGGAATTATTTTCCAATCCTTTACCTCTACTATGACAAAATCTAGACCTTTTTTTGAAATGCTTAGAATGTTTTCAATATCTTTGTTTGATAATATCTCAAATTTTCTTCCTATTTTTTTTCCTTTTGGTGTTTTTACATTTTCTTTTTCAAGTATAACGTGTTTTGCCTGAGGTGAGGGAAATATCGTTTCAAGCTTTGTTTTGGTAGTTCCTATTTTTTTTGGATCTAGATAAACCATTTTGACTCCTTCTCCTTCTAACTGGGAAAGGAATTTTGATAATTGGCTTTGAGGTACTTTGGGGGTGACGATTAGTTCTCGAGTTTTACTCAATTTTTTTCATTGCTTCCTTGACGGATTCTTTTTTGAAAATAATCGATGCTAATGCTTCAACCATTTTTTCTGGAGTTTTATGGGCAAAAATGTTTCTTCCATATGTTACTCCTTTTGCACCTGCCGTCATTGCATCTTCAGTCATTTGTAGAATGTCCAAGTCTGTTTTAGCTTTTGGTCCACCAGCAATTACAATTGGCACTGGTGTACTTTTTACAATTTTTGAAAATGAATCAATATCTCCAGTGTATAAGGTTTTGACAATGTCTGCTCCACATTCAGCACCAATTCTTGCGACATGTCCTACAATTTCAGGATCATGCGGATCTTTTACATTCTCTCCTCTTGGATACATCATTGCCAAAAGTGGCATATCCCATTTGTGGCATTGGTCAGCAGTTAGTCCGAGTTGTTCTAACATTTCTGGTTCTTCCTTTCCACCAATATTGATATGCAGAGAAACTCCATCTGCTCCTAATCGTAATGCCTCTTTTACAGTTCCAGTTAGCATCTTTCTATTAGGTGACATTGATAATATGGAACTGCTTGAAAAATGAACTAAAATCCCTACTTTTGGCGGCCTATGTAATGCCTTGATAATTCCTTTGTTAATAATCACACTTGTAAGACCATGTCCTTCACATTGGTAAATTGTAGATACTGGATCTTCTAGACCCTCAATAGGTCCGTTTGAAATTCCATGATCCATTGGAATGCAGAGCATCCTTCCTTTCCTTAAGATTCGATTAAGTCTTATTTGATGACCTGATACCATGGGTGGATCTCTTTTGGCTGCCCTACTTAAAAATATCTTGAAGCACTTAGGCAAGAATTAGTAGTGAGCCTTGTTTACAAAACATTTTGAGAAAGTGGTATTAACTTTCACAAATTACTTGGCTGGTCTTCCCACCTGTGTAAAGATGCATCAATGCATCCACATCACATTCAGAAATAAATGGTGCAGGAGTCTGAATAACGGGATACATCAAGTCTTCGGGAGCAGTAGCATGTGCAAGTCCCGCTACATGTCCAAATTCATGCCGAATAATTATTTCCATATGTTCATTGGATAACAAGTCAGCCTCGTAAATTGTAATGTAAGATCTTAGTATAGTCCTTTCATCATCATTTACCAGCGAATTTGTTACCCCTGACAAACCTTCTCCACTTTTAGAATTTGTTAGTGTGATAATGATATCTGCATCATCCTTGTCTGTGAAAGAAATTTCTAATGGTTCTTCAATCCCACGAAGTTCTCTTAGATGATCTATGACTCCTTTCCAACCTATCCAATATGTGGATGTTCCTTCATCTCCCTTAAACACCAGCCTGTTATCAATCTGTATTGTCTCAGTGGACATTATTGCTTTTTTAATTGCATCAATTTTTTCTTTAGGATAATTATCTTTATCAACAATTTGGATTTTTAGGCTTTCACGGGGTTGCCATGCATACCATGTTTCCAAGGCATCACCTTTCAGATTCTGTACCAGATATTGAGTTTTAAGTGGTTTTGCTTGAGCATTTTCTTCAATGACGGAAACAGTTTTTTGTACTGCTAAAAAGTCTAAAGCAAAACCAAATACTACTAGACCAATAATTATTACAATGAGGATTTGAGTATTACGTAAGGATTTTTTTAATTTATTATAATCATCCATATTCTATAACTATCCTAAAAGCAGATAAATAACAGAATAATAAAAACAAATCATTGAAGATTATGCAGGCCTCTTTATCTAAAAAAATTCTTTTTTCTGTTTTAATATGCCTAGGATTTACTGCCACTGCAAATGCTGCTTATGTTGAGAATTATTCATTTCCTTATGTTTTAGACCCTCTAACTGAATCACAAATTCAAGAATGTGAATCAATACACAAAGATTTCACTTCTTTATCTGATTCTGATTTTTACACTAGATATGAACTCAATTCTATTTCAGGAAACTGCGTAATGTTATTTGAGGATGAATTATGGAACTATGAGGGTTCAGATAGATATGAAAAACTTTCAGAAAGATCTGAAGAATTAGTACAAGAACATGAAACAGAATTAAAACAAAGTCGTGAAAATTTTTACATAAATCCTAGATCAGTAACTGAACTACAAATTCCAGGAACCTTTTTGTTTGAATTTGACGGATGTAGTGGAGACCAAACAATTAACGCAAGCGATATTTCTATAGTTTCTGATAAAGAAACTGTCCTACTAACAAAATTTGTAGGTGAAGAAAGGACAATCCTCCCTGGCAGTTGTAATCTACTTGAAGTGCAAATCCGAGCCGATGATCCTAGTTCAATTGACGTCATTATTTCAGGTCTAGAAGTATCCGTAGAATTTGAAGAATTACACACAATCCATAAATCCCCTCGAGCTCAAATGAACTCTGGAATTGCCCCAACCAACGTTGACTGTAATGAAAATTTTGTATTAATGGTAAGAGAATCTGGTAGCGCTGCATGTCTTACTCCTGCCAGTTATCTAAGATCTATTGATAGAGGTTGGGGTGTAGCTGATCTTGATTTAATGGAAAAACATCCCGAACAACTAGATGACATTATTGCCGCTATTATGCAAAATCGTGAATTAAGAGAACAGGTAATAGAACGAATATCGGCAAATCCTGAAGCCCTTGAGAAAATAAAGTCAAATGAAAAATTGATGAATGTTTTGGAGGGAAAAGGAATGGTAGGTGAAGGTCAAGCAGGTACGCAAATGGGTGGAATGTTTGGTACTTCAGAAGCTGGAAAACAAATGGAACAAGCAATGGGAAGCATGGGCTTTAACATGGGTGGTGATTCCAAAATGGGAAATATGATTGGAGGAATGGTAGACAAAATGATGGGAAGTATGACAAACGGAATGGAAAACTCTCCATCAATGGGAGCTCAAATGCGAACAAGTGATAATTTAATGGGAAAACTCTTCGGCTAATTCAAATCTAAATAGATCAAATATTATAGTTACATCTTTCTGATATTCTTTTAAAAATAACGTGAATTCTCGAAATCCATTTTTCATTATTTGAGCATAAATTAGTCATCTGATAGGTATTTTTCACACGTTTTTTCTATATAGGATTAAATAGAAATTAAAAAGGAAAGTGAACAAGTCCATTGAGTCAAACTACTGAACAACTTTACAAAAGTGATATTGGTGACATTCTTGAAAATTCGTTAAACGGAAAAAGACCCAATCCTGAAGAATGCCTTAGACTTTTAAAATCAGACGATGTTTATTTGATGGGGCTTGTTTCTGGACATTTAACAAAAAAACAATTTGGAAAAAAAGCTTCCTTTGTAAATAATATTATTTTGAATTATACCAATGTTTGTATAACTGATTGTAAGTTTTGTGCATTTTATAGATCCCCGGGGGCAGATGATTCATACACATTGACTCTTGATCAAATCGAGGCTCGTGTAAAATCAGCATGGGATTTGTTTAAGATTCGACAAGTTCTCATCCAGGGAGGTCATAATCCAAACTTGAAAATTGAATACTATGAAGATGCCTTTAAAATGATAAGAGAAAAATTCCCTATGGTTGGGGTACATGCTCTTTCTACCTCTGAAATTGACATGATTGCAAGAGTAGAGAAATCATCCACCAAAGAAATTTTATCAAGACTAAAGGATTCTGGACTTCAATCCATCCCTGGAGCAGGAGCCGAAATTCTTGTAGATTCAGTTAAAGATGTCATTAGTCCAAAGAAAATTTCAAGTAATGATTGGATTAGAATAATGAATGAAGCTCACTCCCTTGGAATTCCTGGTTCTGCCACAATGATGTATGGACATGTAGAAAATAATCAAGACATTGTGGATCATTTTTTCAAAATAACCAAACTACAAGAAAATACCAAAGGCTTCATGGCATTTATTCCTTGGAATTTTGAGCCAAACAATACCCAGATGAAAGAAGAAGGAATTGTAGAGCATGGCTCTGGTGGAATTCAGTTGCTAAAAATGATTGCAATATCTCGACTTGTTCTTGATGGTTTGATTCCTCACATTCAATCCTCTTGGCTAACAAACGGAGTTGGGATGGCTCAACTTGCTTTACAATATGGCGCTGATGACTTTGGAGGAACCTTGATTGGAGAAGAAGTTGTATCCTGTACGGGCGCACGGTCTACAGAATTAACTGGTAAAGTAATCGTAGATGCAATTCACCAAATTGGATATCAAGTAGAAGAACGTGATAATTTTTACAATCCTGTGTCTTTATTATAATCCGTAACTAGCCCACTTTGAATCAACAAGATTTTTAGTCTCCGTATCTACTTTGACTTGTTTTTGAATTTCTCGCACAAACCCTTCTTCACTTGTTTTTTGGGTTGCATCAATTCCTAATTTTGATCCTAAATTAACAAGGGGTGATGCAGGATCAAGTGTGTCAGTAGGTGTGTTGTCTATGATGACTGTATCTCGTGCTGCATCTGCTCTTGTAGTAACTGCCCAAATTACTTCGTTCATGTCATGGACGTTTACATCCTCATCTACTACTACAAACATTTTTGTTAGTGATAATTGGCCCATTCCCCAAAGGCCCATCATCACTTTTTTTGCTTGACCCGGATACCTCTTTTTTATAGATATTATTGCCAAACCTTGAAACCATCCAGCTGCAGGCATTGAAAAATCAACTACTTCTGGATGAAACATACGAATTAATGGCAAAAAGGATTGCTCAATTACCTTTCCAATGTATGCATCTTCTAGAATTGGTTTTCCCACAACCGTGGTTACATAGATTGGGTTTTTCCTTTTCATAATTCCGGTTAATGTAAATGTAGGAAATGGCTCAACAGGAGTATAGTAACCTGTATGATCTCCAAAAGGACCTTCATCTCTTAGGTCCTGAGGGTCTACATATCCCTCTAAAACAATTTCTGCATTGGCTGGAACTTCTAAATCAATTGTTTTGCATTTGACCATTTTGATTCCTTTCTTTCTTGTAATTCCTGCAAACAGGAATTTGTCTAGTCCCTCTGGTACTGGAGCAATAGATGAGAAAATAGTTGCAGGATCTCCCCCGATAATTATAGCTGTTGGAATTTTCTCACCTTTGTCTTTTGATATTTCTGAATGGTGTGCACCTCGTTTGTGTTTTTGCCAGTGCATTAACGCATGAGTACCATCCAAAATCTGTATTCTATACACTCCAAGATTTCTTATCTTGGTTTGAGGATGGTTCGTAGCTACTAATCCAAGAGTAATGAATCGTCCAGCATCATTTGGCCAAGATTTTAAAATTGGTAAATCATCAAAGGATGCAGAACTAGATGTAATCTCAGTTACAGGTCCACTGGTTTCAAATTTAGGAAAAGACTCGGTCATTTTTGATAGTTCCGGAAGTTTTTTTATTTTATTTAGAATGCCTGAAGGAATATCCATTTTTGTCATTTCTACAATTCGCTGTCCAATTTCTTTAAAATCTGTCATTTCCAAACCTATCTCTAATCTCTTCATTGACCCAAAGGCATTTGCCAAAATGGGCATTTGATAATCTTTGATATTTTCAAAAAGAATTGCTGGTCCGTTTGAATACATCTGTCTTCTCATTATCTCTGCAATTTCTAAATTTGAATCGACTTGTGTTTGGACTCGTTTAAGTTCATTATTTTTTTCTAATTCTGATATGAAATCATGGATATCTTCAATTACCACAAATTTTCTGAAGTGAGAACAAGTATAAGCTTAACTAGAAATAGGTATATTGCATTTTTTAGAAATTAAACCAACACATGCATTTTAATTCTAAGTTTCGGTAGGATAGATATTGGCAGAGGATAAATGTGCAGTCTGTAAGGGAGGTGGAGTCATTGAACTACTAGGTTCTGAATGTCCTTTTTGTAATGGAACTGGTGAACCAAACAAACCTGCCAAAGCCTATATTGATTCTCATATTTGTCAATGTATCTTTCTTGATAGAAAACGTTGTCCGTTATGTGGAAAAAGTTGTCATCATGATACTCCAAATAAACCAAAAATTTTACTTAGCCCTGAATAGAAATTTTATGGGACTGGGGGAAGCTCGTTCTTTTTTCCATGGCCTCCTGATCCAAATTTACAGTAAAAACACAATTCGGATTCCATGTACTTTAGTTGTTCAACTTTAATGGCTCCCAACTTTAGGGCAATCTTAGTTAGGATTTTATACTTTAAAGGCATTGCAGGAATCACTTCTTCCATGTAGACTTTGTAATGGTCTGGACAGAATTTTAGAGTAATTTTTGATGCTTCATTTCCTTTTTCATTTACTTGTTTTGTAAACTTGATCTGCTCTCTAATGTATTCGTGTTTTGGACATGGACAATCCTTGCCTCCTGGATGTTTGTATGCTGGAATATTTTTCCAATCAAATCCTGGGTATTCCTTCTCAAAATCATCCAATGTGTCATATTGTCCCTTTGTGCATATAAAACTTGATCAAATTTACTACTGAAAATCACCCAAATCTAAATAAACCCCAAAACTTCACCTCCGTTAAATGGCAACTGCTAAAAAGCAAACAAAAAAAGATCTTGAAGTAAAGATTGCCGAATTAGAAGCTAAACTAAACAAACTATCTACAAAAATGGAAGCAAAACCAGCTGAGACAAAACCAAAACCAGCTGAGACCAAGCCAGCAGAACCAAAGAAGGATACACTTCCAAAAGGTACTGCAAAACCAGCTGAGACCAAGCCAGCAGAACCAAAGAAGGATACACTTCCAAAAGGTACTGCAAAACCAGCTGAGACCAAGCCAGCAGAACCAAAGAAGGATACACTTCCAAAAGGTACTGCAAAACC
>Ga0224508_10000145_pt1 | contig 73995 bp, 61 predicted proteins | sample SF_Jan12_sed_USG_4_FD_170157 | JGI IMG/M metagenome (GOLD analysis project Ga0224508, IMG submission 170157) | Sediment microbial communities from San Francisco Bay, California, United States - SF_Jan12_sed_USGS_21 | ecosystem: Environmental > Aquatic > Marine > Sediment | place: USA... | reverse complement strand
GTCGCAGGCGTCGCCAAGCGTGTCGCTGTCCGTGTCGGTCTGAGCGACGTTGGATGTTGTCGGACAGTTGTCCACATCCCCGCAGACCGTATCTCCATCAATGTCGTTGTTGGCGTCGTTGGGGCAGGTGTCGCAGGCGTCGCCAAGCGTGTCGCTGTCCGTGTCGGTCTGAGCGACGTTGGATGTTGTCGGACAGTTGTCCACGTCGCCACAGACGGTGTCACCATCGATGTCGTTGTTGGCATCGTTGGGACAGGTGTCGCAGACGTCGCCCAGCGTGTCGCTGTCGGTGTCGGTCTGACTGACGTTCGATGTCGTTGGGCAGTTGTCCACGTCACCGCAGACCGTGTCGCCATCGATGTCGTTGTTTTCGTCGTTGGGACAGGTGTCGCAGGCGTCGCCCAGCGTGTCGCTGTCGGTGTCGGCCTGGCCGACGTTGGACGTCGTCGGACAGTTATCCACGTCACCGCAGATCGTGTCACCATCGATGTCGTTGTTGGCATCGTTGGGGCAGGTGTCGCAGGCGTCGCCCAGCGTGTCGCTGTCGGTGTCGGTCTGACTGACGTTCGATGTCGTTGGGCAGTTGTCCACGTCGCCACAGACCGTGTCACCATCGATGTCGTTGTTGGCGTCGTTGGGGCAGGTGTCGCAGGCGTCGCCCAGGGTGTCGCTATCGGTGTCAGTCTGACTGACATTCGACGTAGTCGGGCAGTTGTCCACGTCACCGCAGATCGTGTCACCGTCGATGTCGTTGTTGGCGTCGTTGGGACAGGTGTCGCAGGCGTCGCCCAGCGTGTCGCTGTCGGTGTCGGTCTGCGGTGTGTTCGCCGTCGTTGGGCAGTTGTCCACATCGCCGCAGATCGTGTCGCCATCGATATCGTTGTTGGCATCGTTGGGGCAGGTGTCGCAGGCGTCGCCCAGCGTGTCGCTGTCGGTGTCGGTCTGACTGACGTTCGATGTCGTTGGGCAGTTGTCCACGTCGCCACAGACGGTGTCACCATCGATGTCGTTGTTGGCATCGTTGGGGCAGGTGTCGCAGGCATCGCCCAGGGTGTCGCTGTCCGTGTCGACCTGGCCGACGTTGGACGTCGTCGGGCAGTTGTCCACGTCACCGCAGACCGTGTCACCATCAATGTCGTTGTTGGCGTCGTTGGGACAGGTGTCGCAGACGTCGCCCAGCGTGTCGCTGTCGGTGTCGGTCTGCGGTGTGTTGGCCGTCGTTGGGCAGTTGTCCACATCGCCGCAGATCGTGTCGCCATCGATGTCGTTGTTGGCATCGTTGGGGCAGGTGTCGCAGGCGTCGCCAAGCGTGTCGCTGTCCGTGTCGGTCTGAGCGACGTTGGATGTTGTCGGACAGTTGTCCACATCCCCGCAGACCGTATCTCCATCAATGTCGTTGTTGGCATCGTTGGGGCAAGCGTCGCAGGCGTCACCGATCGTGTCGCTGTCGCCATCGGTCTGTGAGACGTTGGAGACCGTCGGGCAGTTGTCGACATCGCCGCAAAGGCCGTCGGAGTCCTCATCGTTCCCCGGGTCGTTGGGGCAGGCGTCGCAGACATCGCCCAGCCCGTCGCTATCCCCATCCGCCTGACCGGGATTGCCGATGGCGGGGCAGTTGTCCACATCGCCGCAGAGACCATCGCTGTCGATATCGTCGTCGGCGTCGTTGGGGCACGGGTCGCAGACGTCGCCAGCGCCGTCGCTGTCGGAATCGGTCTGTGGGGTGTTGGCGTTCGTCGGACAGTTGTCCACATCGCCGCACACGCCATCGGCGTCGACATCGTTGGCCGCGTCGTTGGGGCAGCTGTCGCAGACGTCACCGATCAGGTCGCCGTCCCCATCTTCCTGGCCCGGGTTGGCGTTCAGCGGGCAGTTGTCGTCGCAATTGGTGGTGACACCGTCGGGGCACGGGTTGTCGCCGGCGGTTCCACTAAAGTCACCGTCGTTGAAGATACCGTCGCTGTCGTCGTCGGGGGGGGGCGGCAACTCGTACTCGAACGCGCCGAGGTCGACGACCGCCGACTCGTCACCGATGCCGTCCTGCACACGTGGATTGCCATCCAGATCGATGGCGCCGGCCACCGTGTTGTCACCCTCGTCGATGACGGGGCTGGCAGCGCTGAGATGGAGATCTCGGGTTGCCAGATTGAAATCGACGAACAACGGATCCAACGAGATGTTGTTGTCGGACCCGATGTAGTCGCCATCGACCTTATCGAGTCCGATGTTGTCGGGAGTATTCCCGAACAGATCGTTGTAACGAATCTCGGGGTCCGAGGAGCCCGAGATCGCGATACCGCCACCGTCATTCGGTGTAGCCGTGTTGAAGACGATGATGTTGTTGATGAAGCTGGTTTCGGAGCCCGGATCGTTGGCCGGCCCGATGGCTGCCCCGCCACCGAATTCCGCCGTGTTGTCCGTCAGCGTGTTGTTGTGGAACTCGGCTGCGGACGTTCCGACGTAGACACCTCCGCCGAGGAAACCACCGACGTTCTGATCGAACACGTTGGAGTCAAACAGACCCTGAGTCGGGAAGTAAGTCGACCCCGAGTAGATCGTGCCGAGGAACAGCCCGCCACCTCGATCCGCGGCCTCGTTGTCGACGATGACGTTGCGGGAGATGTTGGGTCCCATTCCGGGGACCAGCCCATAACTGACGATGCCTCCACCGAGGGCGATCTGGTGGTTCCGTGAGATGTCGCCGGACTTGTTCTGACGGATCGTGTTGTCGGTGACAACGGCCTCGACGTTCTGGCCGATGTAGAGCCCTCCAGCCCAGGAGTAGGAGATGTTGTTCTGGTTCTGGCCCTGGGGCGAATTGGCGCTGTTGTCCTCGATCAGGTTGTAGGTGACCACCGGGTTGGTCGGGGTGGCATAGCTGGAGCCAAACAGATAGACGCCGCCGCCGAAGAAGTACTTGGTGCCGCCGTGGCTGAGATCGTTGGTGACGATCTCGTTGTTTGTGATGATCGGCGAACTGTCAAAGACGAAGACGCCGGCGCCTGTCACCGCGTTCGGAGGCGTTCCCGCACCGAAGTCGCGGAACAGGCCGTCCCCTCCGGTGATACGGAATCCCTCAAGGCGGTCGGTTGCCAATGTCCCCGAACCGAAGACGACGGCGGAGCAGGTCAGGTTGATCGTGCTGGGCAAGCAGTCGGACTGACGGATGCAGGGACGCCCGGTGGCGTCGATGGTCGTCACCGCCGGGCCGTCGGTCGAGACGACACTCACGCCTCCCAACATCCGGATCGACTCGAGGTAGGTACCCGGTCGCACCATGACGGTGCCGCCGGCAACACGAATCGCGCAGACCCCTTCCTGGATCTCGCAGTAAGGGGAGCCGGACGAACCATCCCCCGAGCCCGGGCAGGCGTCGTCGTCGACGTAGACCGTCGTCTGGGCCGATGCCACAAGGCAACAGCCCAAAAGCATCATGGCCAGTGGCAGCCACCGACCGGGGAGCGACCGCTGCAACAATATTCCCCTTTGACCCCAGCGCCGTGCCGACGCGGGGGACGCCAGTTCGTCAGAAACTCAGAGAGATATACGCGGTGAATCCGCAGCGAACAATCCCGTTCCTGTCAATTCTTGATCAGAAAAACGAGGATCCGAGAAGTGAGGGTTGGGGGATAGGGGACGGAAAGGCCGAGAATACCCTGCGTGTAATAGAAATATAAGCTTTATTCGCCTTCGTAGGTCGCGATCTGCTCCCGCAACTCCGAGATCTGGTCATCCAGGGACCGATCCTCGATCAGGTCCAACTGCTGCCGGGCCAACGGATACTCGCCACGTCGGTAGAAGCTGTACGCCAGCTTCAGGCGGAGGGCGTCCCGTTCGGCAGGATCGGACTCGTCGTCGGTCACCAACAGCACCGGGTCGGCGGAGAACGAGCGGAGCAGTTCCATGTTGCCCCACAGCGTGGGGGCGCCCAGGGCCTTCGGTGCCGAGAACTCCACCCGGGCGTTGTCGTCGGTGTTGCGCGGCGCGTCGATGACCAGGCGATCGATCTCCTCGGGACCCATCCGCAACATCGCCAGCACGTCACTGGGACGACGGATCTCCGCGCGCCCCATACTCATGCGCACCGTCAGGTCGCCCATGCGACCTTCGATCTCGTCCAGGTCCAGATCGATGGGTTCCTGGGCACCCAACAGAATCAGGTCCACGCCTCCGTAGGTCTCGAACATGACGATGTGGGGAAAGGACTTGCGAAACGCCGCGACGATCGAGCGGAGATCCTCCGGTGGCAGATAGTAGTTCTGAATCCACTGGGCGAAGATCCCACCGGGCCGAACCCGTGTCTTCGCCATCTCGAAGAAGTCCTCGGTAAACAAATTCGCGGCGACGGTCATCCAAGGATTGGACGGTTCGGAGATCAGAACGTCATACGTCTGCGACGAGAACTCCAGTTCGTTCCGTGCGTCATTGACGGAGATGTCGACCCGCTCGTCCTCCAGGACGTGGTCGTTGTGTTCGGCGAACAGCTCGGCCGCCGGGATCATCTTCTTCTCGACTTCCACCACCCGGATAGACTCCACCTCGTGGGCCGCAGCCGCTCCGACGGTGATGCCACTGGCGAGACCGATGATCATCACGTCCTTCGGGTCGTCGTGGATCAGGAGCGGAAGGTGGGCACACATGATCTGAGTCTCCACATCGCTCGACGTGGAGGCCTCGATCTTGCCGTTGACCGAGAGGTAGCGGTTTCCGTAGTCCGGCTGTTCCGCCACGAAGACCGAGGCGGTATAGCCCTCTTCTGCGTAGAGCGTGACGTTGTTCGTGTGGATCGCCTTGAGAAACTGGTCCCAGGAGTCCTTCGGTGTCTCGCCCTCGATGTCGAAGAGGTTCATGTAGACCCCGCTGTTCATCAAGCGGGTATCCCAGCCGGGCCGCATGAACGCCATCACCACCGCCAGGACGATCATGCCGCCGATCAGGACCGGCCGCCGCCGCCGGGTGACTGCGATGGCCATCACAATCCCCAAGAGCATCTCGATCACCGCCACCGCGATGACGGTGTTGAGCACGCCCAGTGTCGGGATCAGGATGAACCCGGCCATGCCGGCGCCCAGGATCGTGCCGACCGTGTTGCTGGCGTAGACGGTTCCCACCGATCCGGAAACGCCCTTCAACTCCCGGGCGTGGATCTGCAGCATCGTCGGGAAGATGCCACCGAGGGCCAGGGTCGCCGGGAACATGATCAACAGCCCCAGCACGAACTGCACGAAGAACCAGCGCCCCGGAGTCATGTCGATGCCGCTGAAGAAGACCCACGCAAAGAGTCGTGGGAGTTGTGGAAAGAGGAACGCAGTCGCCCAGGCCAGAAGACCGGCGGACCCCAGCAGCAGCGCCAGCAGCGTCCCGGGATCGACGTCCGGTCGCTTCCTGAGGTAGCGCGAGAACCAGGCGCTACCGACGGCAAGCCCCACAAGAAACGCCAGGAGCATCAGCGAGAACGCGTAGACCGAGCTTCCCATGACGAGCGCCAGCACGCGGGTCCAGGCGACCTCAAGTACCAGCGCGCCGAACCCCGAGACCGCGAACGCGACCAGGGCCAACTTCACACGCCCCGACGTGATGGATTCACGGCGGGTCTTGGTCGAAGCTGATCGCGGGTCCTCGACGGGCTTCGGCGCCGGCCGGGAGACGACGATCGCAACGACGCCCAGGGCCAGGTTGGTCGCCGCCGTTGCGTAGAGCGTCGCCTGCATGCCGATGTTGGGGATCGCCAGGAAGCCGGCCACGAAGACACCGCAGACGGCGCCGAAGGTATTGATGGCGTAGAGCCCGCCGACCTTGCCTCCGATCGTATCGGGGTCGTCGGCGACCTGTCGTGCGAGAACCGGAAGACTGGCACCCATCAGAACGGTCGGTGGGAGAAGGACGATCGCGATCCCGACGAATTTGGCAAGACTGAGAACGACGAAGGAGTCGGCGGCGCCGGCATCCCAGATCACCTGGTAGATCGGCGAGAGACTACGGAATAGAAACGGAACGATCAGGGCGTAGATCCCGATCCCGATCTCAAGCCAGCCATAGACCGCCAACGGGTGTGATCGTGACCCGGAGAATTTACGTCCTGCGACGAAGGCCCCTAACGCAAGACCGGCCATGAACGTCGACAGCACCGTACTGGTCGCAAACTGGGTGGACCCGAAGATCAGGATCAGCTGGCGCAGCCACAGCACCTGGTAGACCAGCGACGTCGCGCCCGAAAGGAGGAACAACGCGAACATTGCCAGCAGCAGGTTTGCTCGATGGGTCTGGGGCAAGACAAAACTCCTCGTGCGGAACCCGGATAAGATACCAATTCTCTCGGGAAGTGCCGCCCAAATGAAAACCGCCACCCCGGAGGATGGCGGCATCAGGGACCCGGCCTGGCGAGGCAGATCAGTCGGGGTTGGTCTCGGTCACGCCGCCCTTGCCCTTGCCTTTACCCTTGGCCTTGGTGAAGGGGTCGAACGGCGGGGCATCGCCGTCGGAGTCTTCCGTCGAGTAATTCCGAGTCTCGACGATCAATTCGCTGGAGAAGATCTCAAAGAATCGCTTCGATCGGTCGGCATCGAAGACGCGGTCGGGGTTGCGCGTCGTCACGGAGATGCCGACGGCGCGAGAGAGCGCGACCACATCGTTCTCCGTCAGCGCGCTCTCGAGTCGGATGTCACGAGGGATGCGGATGCCATTGGCGGTTAGCGCGTTGATGGCCGAAACGGCGTCGACACTCTGGTGTCCGCGGTTCCTCGCCAATTCCTGGACAAAATCCCCGACCGTGACGCTCTGGCCGGCAAGGGCGGGGGAGAGGGTCAAGCCGAGCAGTGCGGCCACAATGATGGCGCAGCTCAGAACGGCGCGACGGTTGTTCGAAAACATCTCAATCCTCCTGGAGTGGGAATCATCAGCGTTGCTGCTTTCCCATATACGCTCTATCAGTATTTTCTGCAGGTCAGAAAAGGAAAACCGCCACCCCCATCGGGGTGGCGGCTCCGAAAGCTTTGTTTTTTTGGGAGGCTTATTCCGGCTCGGTGGGGGTCATACCGCCCTTGCCCTTGCCTTTGTTCTTGCCCTTGCCCTTGGAGAACGGATCAAACGGAGGACCACTGTTACCGTTACCCGGTCCGCTTCCTTCGCCCGGGTTCTCGCCGGTGGAGTGGGTCGTCTGGGTTCCAGCGCCCAGCTCTACGGTGAAGCTCTGGAGGAATCGGTTGACCTGGTCCGTGTTGAAATCACGATCCGGTCGGCTGGTCGTGACGTTGAGACCCATCGAGCGCGAGATCGCGGCGACGGTGCCTTCGGTCAGGTTGGCACCGAGATCCAGGTCCTTCGGGAGGTTCACTCCGACGGCGGCCAGGGAATCGGTGGCGATGATGGCATCGGTTGCATTCAGGTTCTTGGCTCTGGCAAGTTCTTGGACGAACTTACCGACAGTGATGCTGTTGGCCGCGAGGGCCGGCATCGCGAACGCGACTACCATCGCAAACGCGATAGCCACCGCACTCAGACGTCTCACTCTGTTCATGAACTATGACCTCCCCGTTCAGTCTACTAACTAATCTACTAACTAAAAGGTTACCTCGTCGGTTCGGCGAAGTTACGTAGATATACGGTAATCCCAAATGTCGTCAAGTGCATTTCGCCGGGATCTAGCGCCCGATTCTTGCCCAAGTCCCTATTCGCTCGGGCGCAACTGACGGCCGGGGGTTCGCATCTCCACGTACCTAACCAGACCTAGGAGCGCGGGCAATATACGTTGAATCACAGTCCCTGCCCACGCAAAAAAAGGGCCACCGGCGAGATAATCGCCAGTGGCCCCGAGGTACCTTTTAATTTATTATGCTTATTCAGGCTCGGTCGGGGTGGTGTGCCCTTTGCCCTTGCCTTTGCTCTTGCCGTTACCCTTGCTGAAAGGGTCAAAAGCCGGGGTACCGGAAGCAGCGACGGCTCCGCCACCACCCGAGAATCCGATCTCCTCTTCGAAGGATCGGAAGTACCGGTTGACCTGGGCGCGCGTGAAGTTGGCGCTAGGTCGGCTGGTGTTCACATTCAGGCCGAGGCTCTGAGAGATTCGAGCTACGTCGCCCTCAGTCAACTGACCGTTCATGTTCAAGTCGGCCGGCAGGGTGATTCCTGCAGCGGCCAACGCGTCCACAGCGATGCTGGCATCGGTGGCGTTCAGGTTTTTTGCCTTCGCGATGGCCTGCACAAAGCCACCGACGGTGATCTCTCCAGCAGCCATAGCCGGCATGGCCAACGCCACCACCAACGCCAGTGCGACGCCGAGGTGTGAAAGCTTCGTCTTCAAAGTGACCTCCCCCCCATTGCGGGATCTCGATAAACCGTTCATTTTCATTGGTAAACAATCATAAATCTAAACCGCGTGTCGTCAAGCATACGCCTCGACGTGGGTTGATATACGATCACCGCAGGAAATCGTCAAGAGGCGGAAATGGCCGATTTCGTCATCGGGCCAAATTACAGGGTTTACCTATAATAATCAAATCACGTTTTGATCGCCCAGACCGCCGCCATGACCTCTCCCGCGCCGGCGGCGTAGAGCGCTCGAGCGCCGTTCGCCAGAGTGGTTCCCGTCGTCACCACATCGTCAATCAAGAGCACACGATCCCCTGAAAGCGGGCGTCGGCGGGCGTAGAGGTGGGGTCCGCTCCCCAGCCGGGATCCTCGATCCAGCCGCTTGAACGCCAGAGGTGAAGCCAGCGATCGACGAAGGATCCGGCGATCCAGCGGGACATCGATTCGACGGGCGACCTGCCGGGCGATCCTCTCGGCGGGGGAGAACCCTCTACGCAGATCGACCCACGGATGAGACGGCACCGGGACGACCCGGTCGAAGGTGCCGGCCGAGCTGCGCCAGGCGGCGACTCGGGCCGCCACCTGGAGACCCAGGTCGTCCAGCAACTCACGTCTGGGCTCGAGTTTTCCCTGAAGTAGCAAGCTCCGGGCGGCGTCCTCATAGAGGACACACGCAAGAAGCGGTGGGCGATCCCCGTCCCGGGCAGAACAGCGACCGCAGAGGGCCGCCGTCGGGTCGGAGGGGCGTTCTATGGGCGGGAGCTCCAGGCCGCAGACGTGACATCCGACAGGGGAGACAGACGTCGGGGAGGTCCAGCATTTCAGGCAACTGCCGTGGGCGGCGTGCCACCCTAGCACGGCTCCACAGCTCCCGCAGTCGGTGGGTAGCAGGAGGTCCACGAGGATTTCCAGGGGACGTCGTCGTCGACGCAGGTTGCCGACGTTCGGGATGGCACTCAGCACGGTCGGCCCCGGGAGGCGGGACGTTACTTGACTAGTTACCGGCGGTGTAGATCGGCGCAGGCGCCAGCCCCAACTCTTCCAGTGGAATCTCTTCGCGGAAGTTGACCTCGATGCCGTTCCACTCCCCACAGTTGTGGCAGCGCTCGGACCATTCGACGTGGGAGGAGGCGCAGAATCCGCAGGCATATTCCAGCTGGACCAGATCCAGATCCTTGATCACCTTGCGGTACTCGGTCACGGCACGCTCGTGATTCTGTCGACGTTCGTGGATCCGACCTAGCAAGAAGTGAAGGGTCGGAGCGTAGGACGACAGCCCCTGCAACCCTTCGAGGGTCGACAACGCATCGTCCAACATCTCCAATCGGAAGTAGAGCTTACCCAGATAGAACCGAGGCAGCGTGTCCTTCGACGCCTTGACGATGCAGCGTTTGAGGGACTCGATGGCCGCCAGCGGCTGCTCCCGCTGTAGGTAGTGCTCTTCCAACCGAGTGATGAAGATCGGGGAGCCGGTGGCCTCAAATCCCGCATACCATGCTTTGATCCCGTCGGACTCCTGCCCGCTCTCCATCAGGGCTTCCCCCAGCTTGGCGTGGGCCGGGATGAAATTGTCATGGTCCTTGACCAGGCGTCGCAGCCGCGCGATGGCCTCACGGCTCTTTCCGCCTCGGACCTGCTCGGCCGCCAATTCGTACTGCAGGCCGATCCCGAACCGGCGATCTTGCTCGTCGCCGGGGGCCAGCTTGACCACCCGTTCATGGGCCTCGAGGGCCTGGGCCCACCCGTCTTCCTTGACGTGAAGCGCTCGTAGTTTTCGCCAGGCGGCGACGGTGTTCTTGTTGACGCCGATGATCTTGCCGAGCTCGACACGGGCCCGGTGGATATCCCCCTTGGCCTCGAAATCGTCGACCAACGCGTAGAGCGGTCGGGTGTTGTCTTCCTTGATCAGATGCGCCTTGCGGTGGAACTCGATGGCGTCTTCATACTTGCCCTGGGCCCGTAAGACATCGCCCAGCTTGATCAGCGTGTTGAAGTGTCGGCTGTCCCGTTCGAGGACCGCGCGGAAGTGGCCCAGCGCCTCATCCTCTCGACCCTCGAGGACGGCCACCAGCGCCTTCGAGTATTCCTCCTCGATCTCGTCGGTCTTGCGACCGGCCTTCCGCAACCGGGAGCTCTCGATCATCCGACCGATCTCCCGGGACATGCCCACGACGAAGGTCCCGACGACTCCGATGGCGAAGGCGATGGCGATGACCGCCAGTACGGGTGTGGTGCGCCCCCCCCAGATCCGGAGTTCCTGGTCCAGGAGTACCTCGCTGTTCATGGCAAACAGCGACATCAACGCCAGGAGCGCAGTAAACAACGCCAGGATAAGAATGACGGAACGTACGCTCATGATCTGGGAGCCAGAAAATCCTCGTAAACCCTTAGCAATGAAACAGTAATTCAGGCCGACAAGGGCGTCAAGGACCGACGTCTAGGCCTTGTGGTACGGCAGTCCTCGCTGGAGGCTCAGAGCCCGATAGAGTTGTTCGGCCAGCACCACCCGCGCCAGCTCATGGGGAAATGTCAGGGGTGACAGGGACCAGACCAGATGCGATCGCTCCAGCACGTCGTCGTGGAGTCCCGTCGGGCCGCCGATGACGAACACACCGCGGGGGCGACACCAGCCCGGCAACTCGCGGGCCAGCTGTTCGGTGTCTCGGAGCGTCCCGGCGGGGTGGAGGGCGATCACCCGATCACGGGCGTCAAGGGTGGCAAGCAGCGACCGCGCCTCTCGTTGACGGACGTGGGCGTCGCTGTACTTCGAGCCGAGTCTCTCTTCGGGGACCCACCGGCAGTCCCAGGGCACACCCAACTGCCTTACCCGCTCCGCGTAGCGGTCGTGCAGGCGACCCGCTTCGACGTCCTTCGGCTTGCCGACGGAGAGGAGCTGGATCTTCAAGCGGGAGGTGTCGCTCGGCTGGGATCCAGGGGATCCGGGGGCAGCTCGACCGACGGCGCGTCGCCCCAGAGTCGCTCGATCCGATAGAACCGACGCTTCTCTTCATGGAAGACGTGCACCACGATGTCGATGTAGTCCATCAGGATCCACTCGGCCTGTAGGCGCCCCTCGACATGCTTGGGTTTGACGGAGAGGTTCGTCCGGAGACGATCTTCGATGGTCTCGGCGATCGCCTTGACCTGTCGGTCCGACGAACCGTGGCAGATGACAAAGTAGTCCGTCACATCGCTCAGACCCCGGAGATCCAGGATCAGCAACTCGCCGGCCTGTCGTTCCCGGGCGGCGGCGATACATTCCGTGAGTTCTGCTGGGAGGTCACCGGTCGAGGACGGCTTTTCGGAATAGAGCATCTGCTCCGAAATATACCGGGCTACCGCAGGCGGCACAAGCGCGTCGATGTCGTGACCCCGCTGGCAACGGAGGCGAATCTCGCGACTGGCAACCTCGGCGGGCTCGATCGGCAGCAGGAAGACACGCCCGCCTTGACCCAGGGCGTCCGGTACCCCGTCGATCCGATGGACCCGCCGACGCAACATCTCGGGCAGCCCATCCACCGTCGCTGGGATGCCTTGCCGTTCGGCGACGACGATGTCGAATTCATCGATCAGCGACTCCCACTCCCTCCAGCGGGGCAGGTCGATCAGGGAATCGAAGCCCGCCAGAAACACGGGATTCTCGTCGGGGTACGCGGCTCGTGCGTGGCGCATCGTCTCGATCGTGAAACCGACACCGTCGTGTTCGAGTTCCAGGGTTCCAACCTCGAGGCCATCGATGTCGCCCAGCGCCGAAGTCAACATCGCCAGACGATGGTCCACTGGCGTCAGGTCCGCGAACGGCTTGTGCGGTGGGCGGGCGGCGAGCATGAACACCACCCGGGATAGCCCAAGGCGCTCACGCATTCGCGATGCCAACCCGAGATGCCCGTGATGCGGAGGGTCGAAACAGCCACCGAAGATGCCGACGACCGGCTTCATACCGTGGGATCCGCGGCACGCAGCTCGTCGAGTCGCTCACCGACACGGTGTTTCAGTTGATCGAGTCCGTCACCACGAACCGACGACACCGCCAGGAACGGTAAGCCGTGCTCCGTCGCCCACGCCTCGACCCGCTGCTGGGTCTCTCCGTCGGCCAGCGAGTCGGTCTTGGTCAGCACGATCATCTCGGGTTTCTTTGCCAACTCCGCCGAGTAGTGTCGCAGTTCGTCACGGATGGCGACGATGCCGTCGATGGGATCTCGCTCGTAGCCGGTGCCGTCTACCAGATGTAGAAGGAGACGGCAGCGTTCGACGTGACGCAGAAATCGGATGCCCAGTCCCGCGCCGGTGTGGGCGCCTTCGATCAGTCCCGGGATGTCCGCCACGACGAACGACCGGTACCCCCCACGATCGACTACGCCAAGATTCGGTTCCAATGTCGTGAATGGGTAGTCGGCGATCTTCGGTCGTGCAGCCGAGATTCGCGAGATCAGCGTGGACTTGCCGGCGTTGGGGAATCCGATGAGGCCCACGTCGGCCAGCAGTTTCAGTTCCAATCGAAACGTCGACTCGAGACCCGGGAAGCCGGGCTCCCAACGTGTCGGCGCGCGATGGGTCGCCGTCTTGAACTTCGCATTCCCACGGCCGCCGTCGCCACCGCGCGCGGCGCAGAATCGCTGCCCCGGTTCGGTCAGATCGGCGAGAGACTGAACGCCGTCGACATCGAGAACCTGGGTTCCCACCGGCACCTTGAGGATCAGGTCGTGTGCGGAACGTCCGGTCTTGTCGGACCCCTGTCCGTGCTGACCGCGTTCCGCCCGGTGCTCTCGTTTGAAGCGGTAGGCCAGGAGTGTGGAAGTATCGAGATCGGCTTCCAGCCAGATCGAACCGCCGCTTCCGCCGTCGCCACCGTTGGGGCCACCATGCTCGACGTATTTTTCCCGCCGGAACGAACAGCAGCCGTTTCCGCCGTCGCCGCCCCGAAGGGTGACCGTGACTTCATCGACGAACATGGAAGGGGATGCCTACGCCGCGCAAATCGAGGCGCGACTTGCCGTCAATCGACGGGATCGACCCGAACGAATCGGCCGCGACGGCCTCGGGACTCGAACTCGACCCGCCCGTTGATCAGTGCGAAGAGTGTGTCGTCCTTGCCGCGCCCGACGTTGAGACCCGGCTTGATGGGCGTCCCACGCTGACGGACGATGATGGTGCCGCCGTGAACCAGTTCGCCTGCGAAACGCTTGACGCCCAACCGCTTGGACTGGGAGTCGCGCCCGTTTCTGGAACTACCACCTGCTTTTTTATGAGCCATTGCTTCGCCTATCCGTCGATCGATTCGATCTTGACGGCCGTGTAGTTCTGACGGTGTCCGGCACGCTTGCGGTTTGAATTCTGTCGCGGCTTGTAGGTGTAGATGTGGATCTTCTTATGTCGGCCGTGTTCGACGATGGATCCACGCACCGTAGCTGCGTCGACCGTGGGACTTCCGACACGGGTGTCGTCGCCAGCGTCGCCTTCACTTCCGCCCAGCATCAGGACGCGATCGAAGACTATCTCACCGCCGACGTCGCCAGGCAGCGTATCCAGCTTGACCACGTCGCCGACATGGACACGCACTTGTTTCCCGCCCGTTTCGATCACCGCAAACATGATGAGACTCTCCCGTACCCGACAAAGGGAGGCACTATAGACAGGCGCCCCAGGGGTGTCAAGAGACGGGGAAGCGACAGGAAATCAGCGACTTTTGAGGTCCATCAGCACCTGTTTGACGACCCCCTTGAGGGTGTTGAAGACGCCGTTGCCATTGGTGGCCACGGCCTCGAAGATCGGCTCGTTATTCAGCCTGAGGGCTTTTCCCATCTCCTCGGCGCTGACCGCCGTCGGGAGATCTCGCTTGTTCAGCTGGAGGACGTAGGGCACCTTCTCGAGATCGTAGCCGTGCTGACTCAGGTTACCTCTAAGGTTGTCGATGGCCTCGAGATTGGCATCCATACGCATCTCCTGTGAATCTGCGACGAAGACCACACCGTCGACCCCCTTGAGGATCAGCTTCCGGGAGGCATCGTAGAAGACCTGCCCGGGGACGGTGTAGAGGTGAAATCGTGTTCTGAATCCGCGAATCGTCCCCAATTCGATGGGTAGGAAATCGAAGAAGAGGGTCCGATCGGTCTCCGTGGCCAGGGAGATCAGCTTGCCCTTGGCGTCGGTGCGGGTCTTGGCGTGGATCCACTGAATATTGGTGGTCTTGCCACACAGGCCGGGGCCGTAATAGACGATCTTGCAGTTGATCTCTCTGGCGGCGTAGTTAATAAACGTCATTGTATTCGTGCCCGCATGCTAACCGAATAATGCGTCAATATCGTCATCGGTAATCTCTGAAAACGACTCTTGGCTGCTTCCGACGCCGGCCGACTCCTGCTGATCCCGCCCGAGGACCTCTCCGACCGCGGTCGCGAGGGTCTCGGCGTGCTGGCTGACCCGCAGGCGCACCAGGCCCAGGGAGGACCGTTCGTCGAAGATCAGCAGCAAGATCATCTTCTCGGCGATCAGGCTGATATGCAGGTTGTCCTTCTCGCCTTCGTGGTACAGGGTCGTGAAGGAGCCCTCGCCGATCATCTCTGCCAGCCCCTCGGTCGCCGCGACGTTTCCCGCCGTCAGGGACGCCAGGGCCGTCGGGTCTAGCGTCTCCACTTCGCCGACCGAGGCCAGCTGCTGGCCGTTCTTGTCGATGAGGAAGATAAAGCGGGCGTTGGAGACCTCTCGAAGTTCATCGAGAAGATCGACAAATGTCGTGTGATCCTCTTCATGGATCACCAGATTGGAGCCGGACATGCACACCCCATCCTGGCCACCAGTAATTAAAGTAATTTAAGCGGGTGGCCTCTTCAGTAATGTAGGGTCCGTCGCCGTCCAGGAGCAAGCCTAGAACCGGTTTCGCCCCTCGAAGGCCCGGCGGAGGGTCAGATCGTCGGTGTACTCCAGTTCGCTGCCCGCAGGGAGCCCCTGCGCCAGCCGAGAGACAACGATTTCACGAGAAGCCAGAAGACGGGCCAGATAGACCGCCGTCGCCTCGCCCTCGACGTTGGGGTTGGTCGCCAGAACGACTTCACGGATGGACTCGGACTCGAGCCGATCGATGAGCGGCTGGATATGAAGTTGCTCGGGACCGATGTCTCGTAGCGGGCTGAGCGCCCCACCGAGGACATGGTAGAGACCTCGGAAGGCGGAGGTCCGTTCGAATGCCAGGATGTTGGTGGGACCCTCGACGATGCAGAGGAGGCCGGCGTCCCGACCGGGGTCGGCACAGATCGGGCAGAGCGGATCCTCGGCGAGGTTGAAACAACGTTCGCAGTCACGGATCCGCTCGCGAAGCTCCCGAATGGTGGTCGAGAGGGCCAGCGCATCCTCCACCGGTGCCCTCAGGAGGTGAAACGCCAGACGCTGGGCCGTCTTGCGCCCCACACTCGGCAGCTTGCTGAGCTCTTCGATGACCCGTTCGATCGGGAACGCCAGATTCGCCACGTCGAGCCGCTAGCCCATCCCGGGCAGATTGAGACCGGGGGCCATGCCACGGGTCAGCGATGCGACTTCGTCGTCGACCTTGCGGCCCGCCTCGTTGACGGCGGCCACCACCAGATCTTCGAGGAGGTCCGGTTCGGAAGGATCGATGGCGTCCCGTGAGATCTTCAGGGTCAACAGTTCTTTCTTACCGTTCACGCTTGCGGTGACCATGCCACCGCCTGCGGCCCCCTCGACCTCGAGAGTTTCGATCTCCGTCTGTAAGCGTGTCTGCATCGCTTGCAGATCCTTCATCATTTTTCCAAGATTCATCGGGTCTCCTCCGTCTCGTCGATTCCACTCTCTTCGAGGTACGTAGGCGATTCCTCGAGAGGGCGGATGTCGACGATCTGTGCTCCAAATTCACGTAGCAGTTTGTGGACGGCCGGCTCCTTCTTTGCGGTCTGGATCAGTTCCTCGCGGGAGGGTTCGTCCGAGGTCGGCGTGGGATCCGCTCTCGGCAAGGGAGCCGTTGGGGTCGACGTTTCAGTCGCAGGTGCCGCGTCTCCGGCAGCGGCGGACGATGTAACCCGCCATTTGAGGGACGCGCCGAATCGGCGTTCACACATCCCGGCAATCCAGTCGGTGGTCTCGGCACTGCCCAGACGCCCCGCCAGCGCCGTCGGGCCGGCGAACTCGACTCGGGCAACGCCCTCCTCGAGCCGGAGTGTTGCGCCTTGCGCAAGCATCGCCCCGACTGCCGGTCGTTCGTCACGAATCGCCTGCAGAAGGGTCGCCTCATTCAGTGGCCGGACGGCTACGGGCTTTTTTTTTTCCGGCTCCCGTCTTGGCGGGCTGCCGGGGGCTGAGGCGCGTGCCGGGGGCGGTGTGGGGCGTTGGGGAGAGCCACCGATTGCGCCGGTCTCGAGGGACGCCAACACCTCCTCGATCGGTCGAACCGAGCCAAGACCGGCCAGTCGAATGAGCGCCGCCTCGAAGAGGAATCGCGGCCTTGATGATGTCTTGAGGCCGTGCTCGAGGTCGGCGACGATCTGAAAACTACGGTTGAGGTCGTCGATCGATAATCCGTCGGCGGCCTCAAGGAGTGCTGCAGCCTCGTCCGCGGCGCGGCTCAGTAACGGCGTTGCGTCATCCAGCGTGCGCATCAGCAGGAGATCTCGTAGCGTGGCGATCCACTCGCCCCAAAAATGAAGAAGGTCGTGACCCTCATCGACCAGCCCGTCGAGCACCGCAAGCATGGCGGCACCGTCGCGTTGCGCAAGTCCGCGAGTCAGATCCGTCAAGACGGCCGAGCGAACCCCGCCAAGGATTCGCAGCAGCGCATCGTCGTCGATCTCCGTTCCGCAAAACGCGAGAACCTGCTCTAGGGTGGAAAGCGAGTCCCGTACGGACCCTTCGCCCGCGCGGGCGATCCGGTCGAGCGCGGCATCGGAGATCGTGACCTTCTCGGCCTCGCAGATCCGTCGGAGATGTCCGACCATCTCCCGGACGTCGACACGTCGAAATTCGAATACCTGGCAGCGCGAGAGGATCGTCGGTAGGACCTTCTGGATCTCGGTCGTGGCGAGGATGAAAAGCACGTTGGGAGGCGGTTCTTCCAGGGTCTTGAGCAGCGCGTTGAACGCCGCCTTCGACAGCATGTGCGCCTCGTCGATGATGAGGATCTTGTAGCGATCGCGGGCAGGCGCGAACGAGATCACTTCCTGAAGTTCGCGAATGTTGTCGACGGAGGTCCGGCTGGCGGCGTCCAGTTCCAGCACGTCCATGCAGCGGCTGTCGGCGATCTCCTGACAGGGTGCACAGGTCCCACACGGAGTGCTGTTGGGTCCGCTTTCGCAGTTGAGGCACTTGGCCAGAATTCGAGCGGCCGTCGTCTTGCCCGTTCCTCGTAGACCGGAGAAGACGTAGGCGTGGGCCAGTCGGTCGAGTCGGATCGCGTTGGCGAGGGTCTGGGTGATCGCCGTCTGACCGACGATCTCGTCGAACGTCTGCGGTCGCCATTTCCGGGCTAGCACCTGGTAGATGGCTCGACCTCCCTCGCTACGTTGCGATTCGGCTGATGGGACCCAAGTGATCCTGCGGCACCTGTCACGACTCGCTTACCGTTGCTCCCTTCCGGGCCTGGCGGAGTTCACAAGATGACAGTGCACAGGGCTTGGGCCCCGCAATACGATTCTCGGCCAAGTGCCTGCCGGGGTCTCGGGGTCGATGTCGAGGTTGGCGGAGAGAGTGGGATTCGAACCCACGGTACGTTTCCGCACACACGCTTTCCAAGCGTGCTCCTTAAGCCACTCGGACATCTCTCCTCGTCGTCACCCCGTCGATCCGTCGACCCCCACAAGCACTGATCTGGCGAAACCGTGGCGGAGAGGGTGGGATTCGAACCCACGTGCCTCCTCACGAAGGCTAAGCGCTTTCGAGGCGCCCCCGTTATGGCCACTTCGGTACCTCTCCGATCTGGTTTCCCCAGTCTTCACGGACACTTACTCGGACGACTCCTGCCGACGCTGTCGGAAGAAGTCCTTCATGATGACGGCGATCTCTTCAGCGAGTACGCCGCCACGGACCTCGAACTGGTGGTTCAGGACCGCACCTTCATTTCTCAGACGCTCCAAACCGGCCAGCGACGACACCTTCGGGTCGGTGGCGCCGTAGACCAGGCGATCGATCCGAGCATGGATCGACGCACCCAGACACATCAGGCACGGCTCCACCGTACAGTACAAGGTGGTGCCGACCAGTCGGTAGTTTCCGACTCGACCGCCTGCCTGGCGCAGCGCGAGGATCTCCGCATGCGCCGATGGGTCGAGGCTGCTGATGGGGAGATTGTGAGCCGCCGCGAGGATCTCCGATCCCCGGGTGACCACCGCTCCCACCGGCACCTCACCGGCGTCACGGGCCAGCCTGGCCTGCTCGATCGCAAGCCGCATGAACCGCGAATCGTCGATCATCCGTCTGCCTGGTCGGACCGGAGGGACTCGAACCCCCGACCTACTGGTTCGTAGCCAGTCGCTCTATCCAGCTGAGCTACGGTCCGTCTGTTGGCACATGTTGCGGAAAATGAGTCTGAAACTGCCCCGTCCGGGCAAGGCGGGAGTCTACCACCCACCTAAGGGGGTGTCAACGAAACGGCGCTAAGCTACTGAATAATAACGACTTATGTGAAATTCCAGACTCCGCTCGCCGCCGGCTTGCCCGGGGCTGACCCTCGAACCTATATTGGAAACGCGATAACGCCGAAAACAACGACAGACCAGTCAACGCGGAGAATGCCGATGGTCAGCGAGAACGATAACGGACGCCGCTTTTTCACCACGTCCGAGGTCGCGCAGTATTGCGCCGTGACCAACGACGGCGTCCTCAAATGGATCAAATCCAACAAGCTGCGGGCGTTTTCGACACCAGGGGGACACTACCGGGTCTCCGCCGAGGACTTCCGTGCCTTCCTGGAGAAATTCGACATCCCCGTGGACGAGTCGTTCTTCCGTGGAACCCCCAAGGAGCGGACCGTTCTTATCGTGGACGACGAGCCGAATATCCGCGAGATCGTGCACCGTCTGCTCAAGGAACTGGATGCGGACCTGAAAGTCGAGGAGGCCGCCGACGGTTATGAGGCCGGGATCAAGATCGGTAGCCTCGAACCGGATCTGGTCATCATGGATGTGATGATGCCGCGCGTGGACGGGATCTCGCTCTGCAAGTCCATCCGCGAGAACCCCCGGTTCTCCCGAGTCAAGGTTCTTGCGATCACCGCATTCCCCGAGCAGGACAACGTCAAGAAGATGTACGACGCAGGCGCCGACCTATGTCTGATCAAGCCGTTGCAGTTCGAGCACTTCCGCCTGGAGGTGATTCGGCTCCTGAACGAGGCCGAACGGGGGCAGACCGCCGCGTCGCGCTAGACCTGCGAGTCGACGGTCAGCAGTCCGAGACGCAACATGTCTTCCAGGACCTTCTCGATATCGGTAAGGGCCCTCCGGCTCTCGACTCCGTACTTTTCGCAGAGTGACGATGCGATGGCGTCGATTTCTGTCTGGCCGTCACAGAGCAGATAGATGTCCCGGGCGGTTCCGTTCAGGACGTGGATCTCGTCCTGCTCCGAATCGTAGGCCAGGAATTCGTCGCCGAGATCCTTACACTGGAATCGGTCGTTCTTGCGAGGCTGTACACTGACCATCAAATTCTCCGGTCCAGGGGAATGTGCGGTGACAGCCTTCATGTTCCGACATTCCGTACCCCGAGGTCAACCACGAAGCACCGTTTGGATGGTACTTACCGTCTGGCCAAAATCGCCGACCTCCAGTTGGTAGCAGCGAACGTCGCGCAAAGCTCCGGCGACGTCCAGGAACAGACGAGCGAGCGAGCCGTTGTAGCGCTTCAGAAGGGCACCCGATCCTCGACGATTCAGGATCTCCTGACAGAGCGCGTCGGCAGCGACGCGCCGCGGAATGGCGGTTAGCCGTGGGTCACCGGCAAAACTCGGTCGGGTGGTGACTCGCTTTTCGGAGCGGACTTGAGGTCGGTCCAGAAGGGCGTTCAGCGCCGCCGTCGGGTATCGACGATGATCGAGTCCTAGTGTCCATTGTCCGGCTGTCGCCGTCACGACGGAGTCGGTTATTTCGATCCCGTCGACGCCCAGCAAGTCCTTTTCGAAACGGAGAGCATCACGGCCGTAGTATCCGATATCGACGGAAATCGGCTGGTCCGTGGCATTCCGATCGTTCAATAGGACGACTGTGCGCAGCGGTACCGGTTGTTTGACGACGGTGTCCTCACCAAGTAGTTCTCCGATATCAGCAATCTGCTTGCCAAATAGCGAGTGTTTGCTGCTCCGCGCGCGGCGGACGATGGCTTCGGGCACGGCGGCCTTTCCCTCCGGATAGAACGCGATAGCCCGAGGGAACGGAAGAACGACGCCTTTCGCCATATCCAGAGGTGCATAGTCGTCGCCGGTCAACCGGTAGCCGGATGCGGCGAGGGCCAGCGCCAGAGAACTCTTGCCGTGTCCCGAGGGGGCGGCGAGAAGGCAGGCGCCTTGGTCGTTGACGACACACGCGCCATGCAGGACCGCGTACTCGCTGACGCGGTCCATCGTTTGTTGCACGAACTCCTGGTAGAGCTGTTTGCCCTCGTGCCCCAGGATGGGTGTCGGCAGAACGACGCCCTCGACGGAGACGCGCGCGTCGGTCACCGAAATCGTCACCGTGTCCGGCCGATCCTCGGAGGATGTGGCGAACCGTCGGTACGCGTAGGCGATCGGATCGACCAGATCGGCAGGGCCTGTGATGCGAATATTGTGACCGAGAACGCAAAAGTCGTGCGTCGCTTTGACGGTCATCTGCCGGCTCCCAACAGTACGACCTTCACCGTCTTCAGGACGATCCACAGATCGAACAGCAGGTTGTTGTTCTTGATGTAGTAAAGGTCGTATTTCAGCTTTTCCTTGGCGTCATCGTCGGTTGACCCGTAACCGTATTCGACCTGGGCCCAACCCGTAATTCCGGGTCGCACCGTCTGCCGTAGCCCGTAGTACGGGATGCGTTCTTCCAGTTGCCGGACGAAATGGGCTCGCTCGGGGCGCGGCCCAACGAAACTCATCTCGCCCTTGAGCACGTTGAAGAGTTGTGGGAGTTCGTCGATGCGGAGCTTCCGCAGAATGTTGCCCACAGGCGTAATCCGCGGGTCGTTGCGTTGGGACCAGGTCGGTCCCGTCTCCGCCTCTGCGTCCCGCCGCATCGAACGGAACTTCTGGACCCTGAAGCTTGTGCCGTCGCGGCCGAGACGCTCCTGTTGGTACCGAACGGGGAGTCCCATCGTCAGTAGCACTGCACTCGCCGCCAACAGCATCAAGGGGGCGGTGAGAATCAGCAGCACGGTCGCTAGGAGCAGGTCCGCCACGCGTTTCAGGGCCGAGCGGAGTATCGAGGTCTTGAACCCATCGGAGAAGATCAACCACGAAGGGAGCATGGTCTCGATGGCGATCTTGCCACTGATCCGCTCGAAGAACGTGGTGGCCTCCTCAACGTCGATGCCCAGAAGACGCAACTCCATCAACTGGCGCACGGGTAGCTTCCCCCGCTTCTCGTCGAGAGCGACGATTGCCCGATCCGCGCGGTGGTAGGCGAATCTGGCGATGGACTCGTAGTCGGTCTGGATTCGGACGCCCATAGCCAAAACGGTTCCAAGTCTTGATTCGTCTTCGTCGGCAAAGCCGACAACGGCGTGACCGGAACGGTGGTGACTACCGATCCATCGACAGACCTCTCGGGCGGTCTCCCCCGTTCCGACAATCAGCACGTTAACCCTGCGAGCGTTAAGAATGTCGTATCGCTCGGAGAACCAGCGCCAACAAGCGACAAAGGGCGGAACCAGGATCAAGCCTTCTAATAGCAGGACGACTGTGAGGGACCGAAGATCGGAGCCGCTGACCCAGAGGTAGGCCAGGTAGATCCCGATCGGGAAAAGCGGGATCAATGCGAGTAGCGTGATCTCGCGCCGCAGACTGGCGCTGTCCTCCAGGCTACCCCACTGGCTGGCCGGCAGCATCAACGCGAATACGCCACCCACAATCGCGCCGTCGAAGGCCGGCCGAGTCGGCTGAAGACCGGTGGTCAGTAACAGTGTGGCAAGCTGCGCGAGATAGAGCAGTCCCACAAGCATCAGCCCCTCGATCGCGAGATAGACAAGGTAGCGAGGACGGGTTAATCGAGTGGGTACCATGCTTGATGAGGCTCCGAACGGCTCGCAATTCGAGGATAGCAGCCGTCTTCGGGTCTCAACGTACGAACGAGAGCCACTAGAGTCAAAACACAGATGATGCATCTCTGATTTCTGGTAAATGTATATGCCTGAAGAATTGTGCGGAATTGTCCAGAGAGGTTCACAATCGTTCGAAATTTCCGCTTGACACCGCTAGAATAGATCGGATTCTGTCGTAGACCGCACGGGCACTGTCTAAAACGAAGGACATTTCATGAGGGTACTTACCCGCCTCTGGTTCGTTGCAATGGCACTCTGCGCAGGGGGAATCGTCGTGACGACGGCTTCCGCCGCCGACACTCCAGCGAGTGGATCCAACCGGTCGGACTTCCAGGTCGGTATCGAGGATGTTCTGCGTATCTTCGTCTACGAAGAACCGGACCTCTCGTTAAGCGTCCGGGTTCGTCCGGACGGGAAGATCACCGTACCGCTCATCAATGATCTCCATGTTGCCGGAAGGACACCGGAAGAGATCCGTTTGCAGATACTGGAGCGGCTGAAGGAGTTCATCACGGTCCCGGTCGTCACGGTCATCGTGGAACAGATCAACAGTTACCGCGTCTTTTTTCTCGGCGAGATCAACGCTCAGGGCGCGCGTCAGTTCTACAGCCCGACCCGAATTCTGCAGGGAATAGCGACTGCCGGCGGGTTATCCGAGTTTGCCAACAAGAAGATCGTTCTCGTCCGCGAGCGGAACGGGGGCGAGGTTCGCATACCTGTTGATTACAAGAAACTCGTGGCTGGGGATGCGGCGCAAGAAAACCTATTTCTTCAGCCGGATGACATGTTGCTCTTCTACTAGTTGCTCGTGAGATGAATTTCCAGCAAGGGGCCAGTCGGATGTCCAAGATTTCTCAACGATCCAATGCCTTCAGAACGTCGGTGTTGTTGGCAGGAGCGGTTTTCCTGTCGATCGAACCGCTTGCTGCGCAAAACGTCCGGTTCGATCCGTCGATCGCACTCGAGCAGGGCTATTCCGACAACGTTGGCTTTAGCGGGGCGATGGAAGAGTCGGATACCGAAACTCGACTCCAGATCGTGTTGCCCTGGGATCGCGAGACCCGCAAGAGTCGCCTCCGTTTCAGCTACACGCCGACGCTCACCAAGTTCGGCGACTTTGACCAACTCGACAACGATGGGCACAAATTGAGTATGGAATACGACCGGGACTTCGGCAGCGGATCGGGGCTGGCGCTTCGTCTGTCGGCCGACCGCACCCAGACTCAAGGTGACGCTGCCGGCATCGACGATTCCGATCTATTCCTGACGGACCGAACCGAACGAGATCGACTCCGAGCCGATTTGCGTTATCGCGGGAACCTCAAGGGGCGTTGGGGTTGGGGCGGAACACTGGGTTTGGCGACGACGTCCTTCGAGGAGATAACCGACTTTGCTCCGATGCCACTGGCATCGGGGGCAGAGGACCGTGATGAAATACGCGCCGGGATCAGCGTGACGCGGGCGATCTCGCGAAAGAGCAACCTGGGAATCGCCTATGACTACGGGCGATTCGATCTGGACATGTCCGGCAACGAAGATAGCCATCAAGTTTCTATCGTCGGTGGCTACGAGGTCAGTCGCAACGAACGACTGAGCTACACAATAGGTGGCTTTCAGAGCAATGGGGAAGCCGCGGTAGGTGGAGTCAGCACCGACGATTCTCGCCACGGCTTTAGTGCGTCTATTAGTTACGAGAAAAAGATGAAACGGGCCGGACTGAATCTCGCATTGAGACACGAGCCGACCTCCGGGGGTGCTCGTGTCGGAACATCGACCAATACATCCATTGCCCTAGGGATCGCGGGGAGTATTGCGAGCCAGTGGCGTTGGTCTACGTCGACGCGCTACGCCCAACGCGACTCAAGCGACGAGGCGTTAGCGACGCTTGACACGATCGCGGTGGGCGGCGAGGTCGAACGCGACGTCAGTGGGATCTTTAGCGTTCGTCTGCAGACCAACTACATCACGCAGTCCGGCGGTGACTCCGCGACGGATGAGACGTCAACCATCGTTGCTCGTCTGGGTCTCGTGTGGCGCCCCCTGGGGCGCAGTCCAATAGCGAGGTAGTCGATGAACCAAGACGGGAACAATTCGATGGTCTTCGAGCTGATCGACGCGGTGCTCCGCAACTGGTGGACGGTCGTGGCGGGCGTTTGTCTGGGCCTTGCAGGTTCGATGATCGCTCTCGATCATATTCCGAAGGCCTACCGTGCGGAGGGTCAGATCCGAACGACTCCCCAGCAGATTCCGGATGAATTCGTGCAAACGACGGTCACACAGAATATGGCCCACCTGCTCGTCGTCTTGCGGGGTGAGGTCTTTGACCAGGCCAGCATGGAAGAGGTTCTCGATCAATTCTACGAGACGGTCGATGAACCTACGCGACGGGCACGCAAGATCGAGCAACTGCGAAAACAAATTGATGTCGGCGCGCTCGGCGGATCGGGTCTCTTCACTCTACGTGTCGTCAATACCGATGCCGTTCGGGCCGCCAACGTTGTCAACCTGCTGATGCAACGATTCATCGAGCAAAACAATGCATTTCGACAGAATCAGGCCGGCGACACTGCGGCAGAGCTTCAGTTGTTGGCTGACGAATGGCGCGAAAAGTGGAAAGAGTCGCAGACGATTCTCGACGCTTTTGTCAAGGAGCACCCGTTCCAGACGTATGACTATCTGGAACTCAATCGACAATCTCTTGCGACATCCAGGGAAGAGTTGAAGGCAAATGGCGAACGTCAGGACGCGCTGGGAAAGCAGGTCCGAGAACTCGAGGCGATCATCGCGTTAGAGAGTTCGTCGGGCGATGTTGCCGCACTTCCAACCTCTGCCGCTGACCCGTTGGCACTGCAGATCAAGAGCATCGACGCCGAAATACAAGCGCTTCTGCTTCGATGGACGGAGAGTCACCCCAACATCAAGTCCAGAAGGGCTCAGCGCGATGAGTTGGTTCGACGCCGGGAAGCATGGTTGGCCGATCAGCCAACTGCAGCCAACCCGGATCAGCCCGAAGGATCGCCGGACGCCGCTCGACTTGTTGAGCTCAAGGAAGACCTTTCCAAGGTGCGGGCGCGAGAAGTCGCCATCGCGGCCGACATCCGACGATACGAGTATCGGATTCGCAACACGCCGGAGGTGCAAACCAAGGCGACCGAGCTCTCCAACGAAAGAGATATCTTGCGTGGTACGTACGAGAAGAAGCAGCGGGATCTCGAACAAGCTCGGGTGGCCGTCCAACTCGAGACTCGTGAGTTGGGAGCGCAGTTCAAGATCGTATCGCTGGCAGATGTTCCGCTGAAGCCAATCCAGCCGCAGCCGCTGAAAGTCTATTTGCTGGGCCTGGCGGCGGGTTGTTTACTGTTCATCGTGCCGGTGCCATTGAATCGAATGCTGCACCCGCTAATCCTCTCCGAGGCGGGCATGCGGATGGCGTCCGAAGTTCCGATACTCGTCTCGATACCGCAGTTAACGACGCAAGAGAATCGTAGCGAACGGATTCGACGGGGGTTCCGAAACTTCTCTTTGGCCATTCTCTCCAGCGGCGTTTTGGCTGCCGTAGTGGTCCTTCTCCGCGCTCAAGGATGATTCGATGAACTCCAAGCCCGACAACGTATCCAATCTTAAAATTCTAGAGAATGCCGGTCCCGCGAACGCGCCAAAGCGAGCTAAGTCACCGGTGACAGCCGGAGTGCCGATGGTGAAGCTGATCAAGCGCAAACTGGCCGTGGATGAAGAGATCGTCATGCTGTCGCAGCCGCGGTCGCTGGCCTCGGAGCGTTTCCGTCGATTGAAGACGATGCTCGTTAACGACCCCGAGGAGTCGCCCCAGGTGATTGTCGTCACGAGTGGCGCAGCCAATGAAGGGAAGTCCCTCGTATCGATTAACCTTGCGTTGGCTTTTGCCGCCGATACCGAGGGCGAAACTCTTCTGATTGACGCCGATCTACGCCGCCCGACCGTCGACCGACGCTTGTCGCCCGAACCCAAACTGGGTCTGCACGAGCTTCTGACGGGAAGAACCGTGACGGAACATACGCTCATCGAGCTTCAGAACACGCCACTGAGAATCTTGCCGGCCGGTGGCCGCACCAGCGATCCGGTCGAACTGTTGGCGTCTGAGATGGCAAAGAAGCTGATCACGAGCCTGCGCGAACGCTTCACCCGAATCATCATCGATACTCCGCCGATCGTGCCATTCACCGACGCCGACGTGGTCGGGTCCTACGCGGACGGAATCCTGGTTGTTGCTCGAGCGGGTCGGACTCGCCGCGCGATGCTACAGCAGGCGATTCAGTCGGCAACCTCGACTCGCGTTATTGGGGCGGTACTGAACGACGCGACCTATAGCCTCGCGGATCGTGAGGGTTACTACCACGATCGCGAGTACTATCGCTATTACGACAGGGGCGGCAAGTGATGGAGCTTCCTTCTCGAGTTGTCGCGCTCGGAGGAGGAACCGGCTTACCTCTCGTTCTCCGTGGGTTGCGGGAGGTCCTCGGTGCTTCCGGTCGCGATACCATTACCGCCGTCGTAACCATGAGCGACGACGGCGGCAGTTCAGGCCGGTTGAGGCGATCCAGGGGGTTGCCGCCTCCCGGCGACGTCAGGAATTGTCTTGTCGCGCTATCCGAGGCAGAGGACCTGCTGGCGGGACTCTTCCAGCATCGCTACGAGGGGGTCGCCGAGCTGGGTGGGCATAGTCTCGGCAACCTGATCCTCGCGGCATTGGCAGAGCAGACAGGTAGTTTTCTGAAGGCGGTCGAGGTTTCAAGCGAAGTGCTTCGCACGACCGGCCGCATCCTGCCCGCGACTCTCGACGAGGTGATCCTGGAGGCGGAGATCGCCGGTGGCTTCGATATCATCGGAGAGTCGGCGATCGGCGAATGTCCGAAACCGATCCGTCGCGTGCGTCTAAACCCGTCCAGCGCGCGCGCGACTCCGGGTGTTCTCGACGCGATTGTTGCCTCGGACCTCATCGTTCTGGGGCCTGGAAGCCTCTTCACGAGCATCCTCCCGAACCTGTTGATCGATGGAATGGTCGACGCGATTCGCGCGTCGTCGGCCCCGTGTGTGCTGGTTGGCAATCTTGTGAGTGAACATGGTGAGGCTGCCGGATTGGGTCTGACGGACCATCTCGACATCATTCATCGGCATGTTGGGGGAACGATCGTCGACATACTGCTTTGCCACGATGGGGAGATTGACCCGTCCACGCGAGAGCGTTATCGCGAGGAAGGGGCAGTACCTCTCGCGGCGCCCGAGAGCGATCACGACGGTGTTCAAATTGTCCGTCGCATGCTCGCAAGTGCAACCCGCAAATTACGCCACGATTCTTGCTGTACAGCAGAAGGACTGCTGGATGCCTGGCGTGCGCTCCGCAACCCGCGCGAATGGGGTCAAACCAATGAGTGAGTCGAGTCGCCGAACCGATGACGAAATACTGACCTCTCGTGAGGCAATGGCGCTCCTGAAGATCGGGCGGACGAAGCTGTGGCAGCTGACGCGCGACAGCTCGGTTCCAGCCTATCGACTTGGGCATGGACCCGGGGCGGTGCTGCGTTACAAGCGGTCCGAGCTGATCGCATGGCTGGATCAAAACCGAGTTGGTTGACGATGAATCGCCGGGTTCATGCGATGACAGTCGACGTCGAAGAGCACTTTCAAGTCTCGGCGTTTGAAGGATACGTTCGTCGCGATCAATGGGAGCAGCAGCCGTCTCGCGTCGTGAACAACACTCGGCGATTACTTGATCTATTCGACACCTTGAAGCTTCACGGGACGTTTTTTGTGCTGGGTTGGGTGGCCGAACGACAGCCGTCGTTGGTTCGCGAGATTGCTGATCGTGGTCATGAGATCGGCTGCCACGGCTACAGCCATCGATTGATCTACGACCAGCGTCGTGATGAATTTCGTGACGAATTGCTCCGGGCCAAGACTCTCCTTGAAGACCAGAGCGGACAACGGGTCGTGGGGCATCGTGCCGCGTCATTCTCCATCGGTCGCCGCAATCTGTGGGCGCTTGACGAATTGGTTGATGCCGGCTTCGAGTATGACTCTAGCCTGTTCCCCGTTCGTCACGATCGTTATGGAGTGCCGGGAGCGCCACGGAGTATCTATCGTTTAACAACGCCGCATGGCGGCAGCCTGATCGAGGTTCCGCCGTCCACCGTCGCCCTGGGCCGCTGGACTTTGCCAGTTGCCGGGGGTGGTTACCTGAGACTCTATCCGCAGGCCATTACGGACTGGGCGATCCGTAGAATCGCCGGCGAGCAATGCGCTGCGGTGGTTTACGTTCATCCCTGGGAGGTTGACCCCGAGCAGCCGAGGGTTAGTGGATTGCCGGTGCTGCGGCGATTTCGTCACTACGTCAACATCGACACGACCGAACGCAAGCTTCAAAACCTGGCGGGACGTCACCGTTTCGGATCGATGCGTGATCTGATCTCGATGAGCGGACCTCTGCCCGCAGTGTCGCTGCACTGAACGCGTTTATGCTCTGGGCCAAGGCATTGTTAACGTTAAGCGTAATCGGATTGGTCTACATCTACGCGGGCTATCCGCTCCTTGTCGCGCTGATTGCTCGTTGTCGCCCAAGGCCAGTCCGAAAGGGTGATCGACTGCCCGATGTCACGATCCTGATCGCTGCCCACAATGAGGCCGAGTCGATCGAGGCGACGATTCGCAATAAGTTGGAGCTCGATTACCCGCCAGAAAAGTTGCAGGTGCGAGTGATTTCAGATGGCTCCACGGATGGTACCGATGAAATCGTTCGCGGCCTGTCGTCGTCGCGGGTAAGGCTAATCCGGCAAGAGTCACGTGGCGGAAAGACCCTGGCCCTCAACCGCGGCATCGTAGAGACCGATTCCGAAATTGTCGTGTTTGCCGATGCAAATTCGCTTCACGCACCCGATGCACTGCGCGCGCTCGTCGCCAACTTCGTCGATCCTGAAGTCGGCTACGTAACGGGAAAAATGATCTATACCGACGAAAGCGGCAGTCCTGTTGGTGACGGCTGCAGCGCCTACATGCGATATGAGAACCTACTCCGTAGACTCGAAACACAGGCGGGTTCGATAGTTGGCGTCGACGGCGGTGTCGATGCCATCCGACGTGGCTTGTACGAACCCATGCGCGAGGACCAACTCCCTGATTTCGTCCTTCCGCTGAAAGTCACGGCGGCCGGCTACCGAGTCGTATTTGAGCCCGAGGCACTGCTTCGAGAGCCTAGCCTCGATCGCGCAGGTGACGAATACCGAATGCGAGTACGGGTTTCTCTGCGAGCATTGTGGGCACTCCACGACATGCGGCGATTGCTCAATCCGTTCCGCCACGGCCTGTTTGCCTGGCAGTTGTTCTCTCACAAGGTGTTGCGCTACGCCGCGTTTCTGTTCCTGAGTGTCGCGCTTCTCGCGAACAGCATGCTGTGGGACGCAGGACTGTTCTGGCGCGTCGTGTTGGTCGCACAGATTGCAGCATACGTCGCGGCCCTTTGCTCCTGGCTGCTAGAGCGGATCGGTAAGCGGATTCGTCTGTTTTACTTGCCGCACTACTTCACCCTGATAAACCTGGCAGCGGCCCACGCCTTCTTCAAGTATCTGCTGGGGCGAAAGCAAGTGCTGTGGACGCCGAGAAAAGGATGAAAGTTCTCCATATCATCGACAGCGGCGGTTTGTATGGTGCCGAGAAGATGCTGATCGCCTTGACGACGGGGCAGGTTCTCGCGGACGTACAACCGTGCGTTTGTAGCATTGGCCTACCGGGAGAAACGGAGAAGCCCCTCGAGCGCGCGCTGCGTGCAGCGGGAATTGATGTCTGGCCCTTGCGAATGCGGAAGGGCCTAAATCTTGTGGGGGGCTTGGCACTCGTACGTGAGGCGCGAAATCGTGGATTTGACGTACTGCACACTCACGGCTACAAGGGCAATATCTTGCTCGCATTATTGCCGCGATTTCTGCGGGGAATTCCGTGGGTGGTGACGACCCATGGTTGGTCGCATGGGGCGGGATCGACCCGATCCCGGCTTTATCAATGGCTGGATGAAAGAGCGATTTGTGTGGCGGATCGTGTGGTCGCCGTCTCGGAATCAATGTTGTCGCTTAGGCCGTTTGCGCGTCGTGGAGTCATGGATCGCTCCACCGTGATCACGAACGCCGTGTCGCGTCCCGGGACAACCGGGGTTGTCGATAAACGGATCGCGAGTTTTTGTGAGCCCTCGGTCACGGCGGCAATCGTCGGTCGGTTGGATCCTGTCAAGGGACATTCACAGTTGTTGCAGGCGATGGTCGGCGTACGATTGCGTCTACTGGTGCTCGGGGACGGACCACTCATGGAAGCACTCCAGGAGCAGTGCCGGATGCTCAACATCGAGGATCGAGTGATGTTTGCCGGATTCCGTGACGACGTCGCCGATTGCTTCGCGGCTGTCCAATTTCTCGTGATGCCCTCGTTGAGTGAGGGTCTGCCGATCACGCTTCTCGAAGCCATCGGAGTGGGACTGCCGATCGTGGCTACCCGTGTGGGCGGTGTGCCGACTGTGGTTGAGAATACGCACGCGGGGCTCCTGGTGCCGCGGGGGGATGTGGAGGCCCTGGCCGCCGCACTTGCTCGCATGACCGACGATGAAGGACTGCGCAGCAAGCATCGTGACGCAATGGCCATGAATTCTGCGGCACTATTCGACACCGAATTGATGGTTCGAAGTTATCTGGGCGTTTATTCCAGGGCCGCCGCATGAGCGTTGTGCCGTCCGTCAGTATTGTCGTTACCTGCTACAACTACGGCCGGTTTCTGAGGGGTTGCCTGGAGTCGGTGTTGGCACAGACCTACCGCGATTACGAAGTCCTTGTTATTGACGATGGATCCACGGACGACTCCGTTGAGATTGCGCGGGAGTTCGTGGCTGGGGAGCGCATCCGTCTCCACGAGCGGGAGAATGGTGGTCAGGCGAAGGCCAAGAATGACGGCATTCGTCTCGCAAGGGGTGCGTACATTGCGTTCCTCGATGCCGATGATTACTGGGAGTCAGACAAACTGCAACGTCAGGTCGAACTTCTAGAAGGTGGCGACGCCGGAGTCGTATTCAGCCGTTCGCGGCAAGTAAATGAGGCGGGTAAGCCCGTAGGTTCTTCATCGAATAACAAGTATCTTCTGCCTCGGCGAGGCGATGTTACGGGTTCCCTGATTTTTGATAATTTTGTCCCGTTTAGTTCATCGGTCGTGCGAAGGGAATGTTTCGAACAGTTAGGTGTGTTTGACGAGAACCTCGCCATGGCAATCGATTGGGACCTCTGGTTACGGTTTTCGATTCGTTACAAGTTCGATTTCGTCGATGCTCCGTTGTTCAGCTACCGCGTTGGCCACGCCGGGCAGATGTCAAAGAATCGTGAGCGTCGTCAGGCTTGCTGCGACCGAATTATGGAGCGGTTCCTCAGTCAACATCCGGGGGTCGTTCCCCCCTCGGTTTTGCGCAGAGCGCATGCCTATACCTGGGCGAACCGTGGACGTTACTACGAACGTGTCGATCGGACACAGGCGTGGCGTTGCCATGCTCGATCATTGCGCAGTCGTCCATTCCAATTCTCTGCGATAAAGGGTCTGCTGCGGCTCGCCATTCGGCGATTGCCACGGGGGCATGGGTAGCCCGATGCGAGTCGCGTTTCTAGTCGATACCATCGGATCCGATAAGGGGGGGACCGAGCGTCAGTTACTGGCAATCCTGCGGCGACTGGATCGGCGTCGCTTCGAACCCGAATTGATCGTAATGCGTAGTTCGCCCTGGATGAAGGCGAATCCATTGCCTTGTCCAGTCTGGGTTCTCAATTACCGAGGATTCCTCAGCCCTTCATTTCCTCGAGTCTTGCTTCGCTATCGGCATTTATTGACATCACGCAGGTATGCCGTCGTGCAAACATTTCTGGAAGAGTCGATCCTGCTTGCGGGTCTTGCCGGAGTGAATCTGGAGTCCGCTCCGGCGCTGTTATCGGCCAGGCGCGATACCGGAATGCCGGGCGAACATCCGTGGTATCACTCACTGTTTAGAGCATTACGCCCGATTATCAACCGACGTTTCCATGCGATCGTTGCAAACGGCACACAAGTCAAGGCCTACACGGTCGAAGAGGAACAGGTTGATCCGTCCAGGGTTCATGTTATCCCCAACGGTGTCGACTTACCTGCGGACTCCTATCCCGTGCCCGAGCCTATCCGGAGTGGCGACGAGGCGATCTGGATCGGTGCCGTGGCCAATCTCAAACCTGTGAAGAGAATTGATTTACTGATCGACGCACTCCAGATCCTCGGGGGACGGCCCAACGGTCGACCCGTGAAACTATTGATTCTTGGAGATGGCAGGGAGCGAGCCCGGATCGAAAACCATATTGCCCGTGCCGGTTTGCAGGACGACGTATTCATGATCGGCGCCGTCAAGGACGTGAAGCCGTATCTGGCACACCTGGACATTGCAGTCTCGTCGTCCGATCGCGAGGGATTGTCGAATGCGATTCTTGAGGCGATGGCTGCGGGTCTTCCGGTTGTCACAACCGATGTGGGTGAGAGTAGGGACCTGGTCAAGGAAGACAACGGCTACCTGGTCCCTTCCGGCGATGCGAGCGCACTGGCGGATCGGATTGGACGGTTGATTGCGGATTCCGATCTGCGGCGTCGGATGGGGCAAGCCTCGCGCCGAAGGGCCCAGGACGAATTTAGCTGGTCATCGGCGCTACGGCGGATCGAGGCCTTACTTACAGAAACGGCCTCTCCATGAACATTCCGTCCGTCATTCGCCGCAACATCCTGTTGCCGCTTCAATGTCTTTACTCGGGAAGTTCTCGGTTGTCGTACCTTGCCGAATTGCAGTCCTCACAATATCTGCCTACTGCAAGACTGTTCGAGTTGCAGAGCAAACGCTTGTCGAATTTGTTGAACCATCTGGCCGATAACAACGAGTTTTATAGATGTCGCTTTCGTGAGTATGGCGTGAATGTCGCTGGCGTGGACCCTTTGGCAGAGTTACGTAAATTGGCTCCGTTGGACAAGCCGACGATTCGCGCGGCCGGAGATGCGATTCTTTCTGACGGTTATCGCAAGTCCGATCTGATGGAATTTCGAACCGGCGGCTCAACAGGGGAGCCGCTTCGGCTGTGGATCACCGAAGACTGTAGTGAGCGACGCAATGCTTGTGCTTGGCGCCATGATCAGTGGAGTGGTTGGCGAGTCGGCGAGCCCTTGGGTGCACTGTGGGGCAATGCGAAGCCGCCTGCCGGCCTCAAGCAGCGACTTCGAGCAGCGCTGCTGGATCCGACCGTTGTACTCGATACAATGCGACTATCCGCTCAAACCACACATGAATTTGCGACGGCATGGAACCGAGTGCAACCAACGCTGCTGTTCGGTCATGCTCATTCGATCTATCAATTGGCTCTGGAGCTTGAGGCGCTAGGCCTGGACACTGTCACACCGAAGGCGATCATCGCGACGTCGATGTCCTTGTTGGAGCCCGAGCGAATTGTGATCGAACGTATCCTGGGTGTCCCTGTTACCGATCGATACGGCTGTGAAGAAGTAAGTCTCATTGGGTCGGAATGCGAAATTCACGATGGCATGCACCTCAACGTCGAACACCTGATTATCGAGTTTCTTGATGACGACGGAATACCCGTCGAGGACGGAGTGTCGGGGCGGATAGTGGTAACTGACTTGCAAAACCTGGCCATGCCCTTCGTCCGTTATGAAGTCGGAGATATGGGTGTTCCTAGCAGTGAAGCATGTCCTTGTGGCAGAGGACTACCCATGATGGAAGGTCTATCGGGCCGCATCGCAGATTTCCTTTTCAGGACGGACGGTTCGAAGGTTGCAGGAATCTCGATGATCGAAAACACACTGACGAAGTTCCCGGGGATTCGTCAGATGCAAATCGTCCAGGAAACGGTAGCGGAATTTCGACTTCGGTTGGTTCTGGATGGCGACCTAGATCGCTCATTGGAAGTCCAACTAACCGCAGTCTTCGTTGCGGCATTTGGCGAAGGCATCTCTGTCGCTTTTGAACTGACAGATCGAATTCTACCCGAGGCGTCAGGTAAATTCAGATTCTCCGTATGTCGTGTCGCGCAAACATACCCATGACTGAGGGACGGCATCACGTGACTTCGGAGAAGCTGGCAGACTACCCTCCGGTGCCCTCTTGGATGGTGTTGTCGTTAAGTGTTTACGTCGCAGCATGGTACCTACAGATTGGCACCAGGTGGTCCATTCTGGGTGCGGTCAGATTCGAATTTATACTGGCCTCGCTTCTAATTGTCGCAACTGTTTTCCGCTGGCTGGGCGGCGCCGCCAGAGGCCAAAGTAATCAACCTCTAGTCGCGTGGACATGGATACTCGTTGTCATCCTGGGGCTACATACCATCTTTTCGGTAGACCCTGACCGTTCGTGGTTCATCTTTTCGGAGCGCGTTCTCAAACTTATCTTCATCGCAGTGTTTATCGCGACGTTTGTAAAGAGTCCGCGCCATCTTCGCTGGATACTCGGTGCCCTGCTCTTTGCCTGGCTAAAGCTCGGGCAGGAGGGTTTGATGGGGCACATTACCGGTGGCCTGATGTGGCAGAACCAGGGAATCATGCGTCTTCACGGCTCGACCGGGATGATAGCCCACCCGAATTCATTTTCCGGTTGGGCGCTAGGCACATTACCGTTTGTTATCTACCTCTATCCGGTTGTGAGGTCGCGAGGACTCCGAGCACTGTTGATTCTCCAGGCGCTACTGTCGATTCACGTCTTAATTTTCACCGGTTCTCGCACAGGATATGTTGGTGTTGTTGCGCTAATGCTGATCATCGTTTGGCATAGCCCCAAACGGGTGCGAACGTTTACGGCAATTGCGATGGTCGCGGTTGTGGCTTTCTTTGCGATCCCCAAGAGCTACCTTGAGCGAGCCGCGTCAATCGTTACGCTGGAGGAGGCTGAAGGCAACTCCTCAGGTGCTCGCATCCAGATCCTCAAGGATGCCTGGGTGATTCTCCAGGAGAATCCACTTGGCGTCGGAGTTGCCGGATTCCCAAAAGCACGATTCGAGCGTTTCGGACGATTACAGGATACGCACAATCTCTACTTGGAAGTCGCGACAAATATTGGTATTCACGGCCTGATTGTTTTTGGAATGTTCGTATTCTCGATGTTACGAAGTCTGCGCCGCACGCGGTTGCATGCTGCCGAGTTGCTGGGAAGGATCAACGGCAGCAAAAGGCTGAAGGCAGCGAAGCTTCGCGCGGGCGATCTCACGTTGATCATGGCGACAGCTCGGGCCGTCGAGGCGTTCATACTAATCCGTTTGACACTCGGACTTTTTGGAATGGATCTCTATGAAATTTATTGGTGGCTAGCATTGGGATTCGCAATTTCGCTTCGTAGTATCTTATTCAACGCGCAACGAATCGAAGAATACTCTCCGTCGTTCGAGAAGTTGTAGTTGAATTCACCTGTGAGCGATCTGCGCCTAGGATCGCTACAAGCGGTTGGGAACTAGCTGCGAAAGAGGGTTACTTACTCTTGCCCAGGTGTCGGTAATTTGTCGGCTCGCTTGACGTTTGTTGGGGGCAGTGCAGTCTCGGAATTATTACCACCGCCTGCACCAAAGGTTAAAGGGTAGCCGTTGGTATTGACATTGCCAGCCGAATCGGTGACGTAGATATAAGCCTCTTGGCTGGCATCGAAAGAACCTTTGTTAACTGTTACGCCGATGCTTGTCGAACTCCAAGTAGTTGGAATCTGCATCGCGCAATCGGTACGAGCGGCGTAGGTTGAAGTGTCGCAAATCTCTACGTGAGCCCGGGTGTTGTCGATGTATACATCGTCGATGTAGCGATTAGCAGTCGAACCGCTGGAAAAGTAGAACCCCAGTTTAATTTCGTTAAAGACTGAACCGCCGAGTCCCATTTGTTGTAACTCATCCGCGTTTGAATCGTATCGAGTAACGTCCTGGAAGTCTCGCCAATAGTGCAGTTCCTTGTTGGGTGCAGATGGGGCTATATCAATATGAACCGTCGCCTGTTCCCATGACTGGTGGTTCCACGATCCACCGTAATAATGAGTGTCGCCGACAAGGCTAGGGTCGTACTGCACTCTTATGCTTGATACATCGGTGCCGTTGTTTGGCTTGGTTTTTTCGGGGATTGCAAGAAGCGGAACCCCCTCACCCTGGGGGCTACCAAGTGACCCATTATTGCCCTCGATACGCATCACCTTGGAGTTCCGAGCGCCCTGCCCCTCGTAGCAGGCACCACCGGAATAGCATGAGTAATCCGTGCGGTGGTAGAACGATATGAACAGAGTTGACCAGCTACCTCCAAGCAACTGGAATGAGCAATTATAATTGTTTGGCACAGTAAAGTCTGAGTGCGCCGACCGGGTGCTGCCCGTGCGAACGGGTGTATCGACGTATCTTGGAACGGTGCCGCCACTCGAATATAGCGTCCACCCGCTCAGGTCAGCACCCGGCGCTCCCGCCTCGAAGTCGTCCCACTTGATAGGTGCCGCTGGGGACTTGGTGCCGAATTCCGTTCCAGACAGTACAAGGCTTTCCCCATGAATTACTGCACCGGAGACATTCTCAATTTGAGGGCTGGCGTTCAAGCTTAAAGTTGAGACGGCAAGCAGCAACGGGGCTAAAACATGAGGCGGAAACCTACAGGCGGAGCCGACTAAGTTATTTTGCATCTCACCGTTTCTTTGCAAAGTCCATTCCCCACGACTCGCTACCGTTTCCAGTATGAGTTCGTTTGCGAGTTAACGCAAGGTAGGTGCCAACACATCCGAAAAGGCCCATTTCTCAATAAAATTCTATGAGCTGCGACGATGGAACACTTTACGGCAATAGTAGTGTTGAATTGTAAGCGTCTCTTGTACAGACTAGCTTCAATTTCGTAAGGCGGGGCTTCAGTTTCGAAAGAGAAAGACGCTATAGCACCGTAGCGGGTGGGGGGATTGACTGAGGCGAACGATTCAACGAACGCTTTCCCACTTCGGATCTACTTGGCAATTAATGCGTTCGCGGTATCGACGAGGTCGGCGAATTTATGCAGCCACGAACTGTTCAACTCGGATCGTAGTAAGGTCGCTTCGTCGGCCAGGCGGGATTTGTTCTGGGTCGCTCTTAGCAATGCGGCCGATATGGAATCGCTGTTGGGATTGCAATATTCGGCGCCCTTGTTGAAGTATTCGCGTATTGCGCGAGTATTGGATAGAACCATCGGCTTGCCCAACGTGGTTGCCTCATAGGCGCCGCAGTTCAGCGTATGTTCGTTCCGAGTCAGTGTAATAAGCAAATCCGCTGAGCGGAGTAACGTTTGGTAGTCTCTTTCTGGTAGGAATCCGCAGAATTCGACTTGTTCCGGAAGAACATTCTCTTTCAGCCATGCTTGGATATACGCACTAGGTTTTCCCGTAATCGACAGATGCCATCCCAACGGAAGGTTTCGGGCTGCCTCGATCATTTCCAAGACTGGCTCGTCTTCACCGAATCCACAAATCATCACCGCATTGCACAGGTTGGGAAGTTTGCTCGCTCGCCCCGTGGTGAGAGTCGGAAGTTTGTCTTGAAGCACAAATGGCCGACCACCGTTGTCCCGGACGACCCCCGCCAGAAACGCGTTCGTAACTACCGTCAAATCAGCATTTCTGATAGTAAACCAACTAACCGCGTGAAACAGTTTCCACTTAAAGCTGCCACTCTTGTCGAACTTGAAGCTGGAATGCCGATCGACAATTAACTTAAAGTTCAGCAGTTTTCGAGTAACACAAAGTAGGGCGGCTAGGAAAAGTGACGGATTCTGTGCGAACACAAGGCGCGGCGACGCACTCCAAATCGCTCTGAGTGTCTTAAGTGATAACCAAGTGTAGCGTAGCGCACGATTTGGAATATCCGAAGATGACTGAGCAAGCAGAAATAATTTAGCTCCTAGCGCACTCGCCAATTCTACAGATCGACGCTGATTCTCCCACGTGATCCAGATCACTCGGCTGGTGCGCAATTTGATTGGTTCGTTCCCGACTATCATCTTCGGAATCAGTTTCCTTCACCCCAAGTGCCGACGGCTGCCCGATTCAATTCCGGAACTCTCGTCCAAACATTCTGGGTCAACTTGTTTCCACTCTAAGACATATTACTTAGTCGCACCGGATTGTCGAGAAACGGTTTGTTGAAGTGGCCCGCCATGTCCCGGAAACGCATGCGAAGCACCGATTGCGGATCTCGACGGCTACTCGCCTCCACCTCGTGAAGCGCGTACGCCCTCTTCAGGAGAAAGATCAGCGAAAATACTAACGCATCCTGCTGGGTCAGATTTCGGGGACCATGTCAGCTGGATATCCTGTCAACTTTGGATCTTCCGATGGCGGTGACCCGTCCAGCGATGTATCGGCGCCACAGTACTTACAGCGCGACGACCTCAAGCCACTGTCCGGGATGTAAATCCGAGTATCATGTGTGCACGATGCACCCCGCGTTCGCCAAGTTCTGCCTGTTCTTTCCGGTCGTCTGGCTGAGGGGTGAGAAGGTGGGTCGCTACCTACGGCGATACCAGAAGTCACAGTGGGACGCTCCACGAATAGTCCGAGAGCGACAACATGCCCGCTTCCTCCAACTAGTGACTTTCGCCAAGGATAACGTCCCACATTACGCAAGAACTCTTGCAGATATAGACCTGAATGGACTTGCTGAAATCAGCGAGTTGGAATTTGTTAACAAGAAGGATCTCATCGAGAATAAGTCTAACTTTGTCGCGCGTCGTAGATTTCGGCACTCAGTTAAGACAACGGGGGGGTCCACTTGGGAGCCGATGACGCTATACAAAGACTCAGAGGCGATGGCAATGGAACGCGCCGCCCTCTGGCGTGGCTATTCCTGGGCCGGAATAGACATCGGCGACCCACAGGGGCGATTCTGGGGCATGCCGCAAGGCGGCAATGCTCGAATGGAGGCGAAGTTAGTTGATTTCATTAACAACCGCCATCGAATTTATGCGTTCGACTTCGATGAATCGACTTTCATGGCGCACTACCAAGCACTCAGTGCATTTCAGCCGCGATACCTATATGGGTATGTCTCACTGATTCGACTATTTGGTGAGTTTCTCGCTGAAAACAAACTTGTCGTGCCACCAAGCCTTCACAGCATCATTACAACCGCCGAGGAGCTAACCGAGGAAGCGCGTCATTCGCTTGAGTCAAGTTTCGGTGTCAAGGTCTATAACGAATACGGTTCGGGGGAAATAGGCACTATTGCTCACGAGTGTCCGCTAGGCCAATTGCACATCAGCGCTGAGAATGTTCTTGTCGAAGTAATCGATGCCAGAGGAAATCCCTGTGAACCCGGGGAGTTAGGAGAGCTTGTCGTCACCGAATTGAATAATCATATGTTTCCATTAATCAGATACCGCATCGGGGACATGGGCAGAATTGCGACGGACGCCTGCGAATGTGGAAGAGGATTACCTGTCCTCAGTGGTGTCTATGGACGTGTTTATGACATTATTCAAACTCCAGCGGGTCGCAATTTCCATCCAGCCTACTTCAGTTATGTCTTCAAGGAACTCACGCAGCACGGAGTCGATGTGCGGCAGTTCCAGGTGCATCAGTCTTCACTCTCAACACTTCACATAAAACTAATTCCTGTATGTGAATTGTCCGAACAAGCGATTAACCGGCTTAGACAAAGAATTCAGAAAGATATGGGTTTCGAAATGACAATCGAAATCAATCTTGTCGAGAAGATCCCTCGCGAACGATCAGGAAAATTTAGGGCTGTGAAGGGGTTGCAACTAAAAGCACCATTCCAGTAGGTTGCCCCGATATTTACGTAAACGGTCGAGTCACGGCGTTCTTCCCCTCCGACCGACTTTGGGGTGATCGTCGCGGCGCTACACACAATGAAGGTGTCGCAATCGGAGTCAACGGAAATGCCGGCAACAATAACGAAACGAATCGGGCAATTCCTTCCTCGAAGGCTCCGTAGGGTATTGCGTGAGATTAGGTACGAATATCAGATACGCCGACGCAAATTCGTATCGCCGGAATCCGAGTACAAATTGATCGATAGATTAGTAAAGTCAGGGGACTGTGTTCTGGACATCGGCGCCAACGTAGGTCACTACACGGTCAAACTCTCTCGACTCGTCGGACCTGACGGGCGAGTGATCGCCCTTGAACCGTCACCGGACACTTTTGAATATCTCACTCGAAATGTCGGTTTACTACCAGTTCAAAACGTAACGTTACTTAACGTAGCGGCCTCGGACGCAAGTAACATTCTGCGACTTGACATACCTAGCAACGAAAGCGGAATACCCAATTACTACCTAGCGCGACTTACGGAGAAAACTGGAGGACTCCGAGTTGTTTGTATTGCGGTCGACGCATTGAATCTAACGCAAAGGATTTCACTGATCAAAATTGATGCGGAAGGTCATGATAACAGCGTGCTGGAAGGGCTAGATCAATTACTTCAACGATACCATCCTGTATTGATTGTTGAATCCGTTAACGCGAAGACTAAGGCGCGATTGCACGAGCTGGGCTATCAATCAACCCGACTTGATCGATCACCAAACATCATGTTTCACATAGGTCTGTTGCCCGAATGAATCGGGTAACGCCACCAACGTCCAGCGTAGACAGGCTGCTACTCGCCACGGCGTTTTCGGGGCCGGATACAGACTTCGACGAACTGATCCGCGAGTGTGACGATTGGGCATCGCTACTGGAAAAAGCGGGGCGTCATCACTTACTTACATCGCTCGCTGTACGAGGCGCAGGGCACCCGTCCATCGCCGAAGATGTGTCAAGAACACTCGAAAAGATCAAGAGCGAAACTACATACCGTGATCGGATGACGGTTCTAACTCTTTCTGAAATCCTCGAAGCACTTGGACGTGTGGATATCCAACCTATCCTAATAAAAGGTCAGTCTCTTTCGGAACGACTATACGACCACCCCGAGGAGCGCTGGGCCAAGGATATCGACCTCCTTATTCCTTCTGATCGCTTAAACGACGCCGACCATGTTCTATGCGACATCGGCTTTATTCGTGTCAACCCGGAGCATTATCGCGAGTACCACTTTCATTTGCCGTATTGTCGCCCCACTGGCCGTGCAGGGCAGTACCTTGAAATCCACTGGGATCTGACCCCGAAAAGTTCCCCGGTTCAATTCACTCCGCAGTCATGGTTCAAAGTTGCTCAGACCCATACACTTCGAGCTGGGCGCTTGCTATTACCCCCCCCACAGGAGGAATTACGTCATCTCTCCTGGCACGCATTGAACGGTGGGACATTGACCTTGCGGGATACCTCTGAGGTGCTTCAGCTTCACTCGCTACTGAGCGAACACGAACGGGAATCCATTGACGACTCATTTGTTAAGGCAATAGTAGCGGTGGGAAGGTCACTATGGTCGGAGACGGGGAAGGAGTTGCTTCCTCCTCTTACAGAACGTCGGTGGCTATCACGAGCGATGCTCTCCTCTAGTACAGTGCTTGAAATCGGGAATGTAAGGTGGGCGGCGCTCCGAAGTGTTTGCTACTGGTCTCTGCTACGGCCAGAAAGCGCTGGCCTCGAATTTCTCTTTCGCGATAGCCTTGAATCAATTGAGCAAGATCGGAGGCGAGACGGTTCCCAGGTCGGATTTCGGGAGGCAGTTAGGATAACTCTCGGACTGTTGTTAGCACTGGCCGCCTGTATTGTCACAGATCGGCCGGACGCGCTTCCAACGTCAGCAAGTCAACGTACGCACGGTTAGTACGTAAACGGTCAAACAACGACCTTGTAGGGACCCGTCCCGAAGAGACCCACGCACTCACCGCGCCAACAATCAGTACTATTTGCAAGGGACTCCTCAATGAATAGTATCGAGCATAAGCTTCCAGTATCTGATTTCAATGGGCAGTTCTTACTTTCGCAAGATGAGAAAACAAGTTGTGATAATTGGCATGTTCAAGACCAAAATGGCTGGACGCTTAGTCACCATGACTCCTTGCGGTTAATTAAAGTTACCTCCAATGATGCGACTGGCGATTGTGTCGGCTGGTTTCTAGGCTGGCCGATTAACAACTCTGGTGTGTTAATTTGTGGAAAAATCATTGCCCCATTTGACCCGCCCCCACTAGACCGATCCAATTTCAGCGGTAGAATTCGGAGCCTCGGGACGGATCACGAAGGAGACAGAAAAGGCACGAAAGCGGTACGCGGCTGAGCAGATCATCACGAAACTGCGCGAGGCGGAGATCGAATCAGGCAAGAGACGGAGCACACCGGAGGTGTGCAAAAAGCTCGGCATCAGCGTTCGGACGTTCTATCGCTGGCGAAAGGAATACGGCGGCCTGCGTGTCGATCAAGCCAAGCGTCTCAAACAGCTTGAGCAGGAAAACAATCGACTGAAGAAGATTGTTGCGGATCTCTTCCTGGACAATTCGATCCTCAAAGAGGTCAGCTCGGGAAACTTCTAAGCCCGGCGAGACGTCGACGGGCATTCGAGCACATCCGCGAGACGCTCAAGGTATCAGAGCGTCGGGCCTGTCGGGTGCTGGGCCAAGCTCGATCGACACAGCGCCATCGTGAGCCGTTGTCGGGTTACGAGGAGCGGCTGGTTCAACAGATGACCGAGCTTGCCACGAAGTGCGGGCGTTACGGTTATCGCCGCATTACCGGAATACTGCGCCGAGCTGGCTGGCGAGTGAATCACAAGCGGATCGAGCGTCTTTGGAGACGAGAAGGACTAAAAGTGCCGAAGAAACAGTCGAAGCGGCGTCGACTGTGGCTGGGCGATGGATCTTGCATCCTGAGACGGCCGGAGCATCGCAATCATGTGTGGGCCTACGACTTCGTAACCGACCGGACACGGGATGGACGTCCACTGAAGATGCTGCCCATCGTTGATGAATACATAAGGGAATGCCTAGCAGTCCACGTCGAGCGGCGGATGCGATCGATCGATGTGCTGCAGGTATTGGCCGATCTGTTTATCGAGCATGGAGCACCGAGGTATATTCGATCCGACAACGGGCCTGAATTTGCAGCGATCAAGATTCGTCGATGGTTAGAGCGGGTCGATGTCGAGACGCTCTTCCTCGCACCGGGCAGTCCGTGGGAGAATGGCTACGTGGAATCGTTCAACGGCAAACTAAGGGACGAACTGCTTGACGGCGAGATCTTTTACACGCTGCAGGAAGCCAAGGTCCTCACCGGTCGATGCCGCAGGGAGTACAACACGATCAGACCGCATAGCTCGCTTGGATACAGACCGCCGGCACCAGAGGCGATCCGGCCGATTCCGCCGTCTTTCGCTACGCTCAAGTCGACGAAATCGGCGTCAGTAGTAACTTAGTCAGTGGTACGACCATTGGGGGCGGGTCAGAGGGACGGGCCATGACAATGAACTCGCGTCTGAAATTACTTCTAAGTAATGCAAATATCACAAAACTAATCGCCACCTGCCGACCGGCGCGCACGATCGTTCTGATGTATCACGATCTGCGAACAGATGATGATTTCGAAAACTGGCTACGAGTGTCCAACAAGGACTTCGATTATCAACTTATGCGTCTGAAGCAGGTAGGAGATTTTATCGGTCCGGATGATCTCTTTAGTCCTTCCAGAGATCGTCGCCCACGTTTTCTAATTACTTTTGACGACGGCTACCGCAATAACATTCAATTGGCGGCTCCGATCCTACGCAAATACAACGCACCCGCTCTTTTCTTTATTTCTACTAGACACATGCAGGAACAACTGTTCTTCTGGCCGGATGTCATCGTAACTCCGCTGCAGGCACTACAATTGGACAGTTTGGATTTGCGCAACTTCGATCTGGGCCAGTTTCAATTCCGACCTATGGGATCGCCCGAACGTTGGGATGATATCCAGGTATTGCTTGTCTCGCTCAAGAATCTAGGCAACACGAACAATCCCACAGTGGCCGCGGTTCTGCGGCATATGCAAAAAGAATATGCGGAGCCACTGGCTAAACATTTGCCTCGGTTCCGACCCATTAATTCTTCAGAGTTGAAGGAGATGTCTCGTGAGCCCCTTTTTCACTTTGGTTCCCATGCGCACCATCACGACATCCTGACCTTTCAGAAAGATGGCGCCGTGGATGCCAACCTGAAAAAATCACAGAGCATCCTGGAGGAGTTAACTGGTCGCCGGATAAAGCACCTTGCTTACCCGAACGGTAACTGTGACGCACGCATTATCGCCCGCGCGGAGAGGATTGGCTATACGCGCGGCTATGTAGTCAAAACCGGGATCGTCAACAGTAAGACATCTGCGATGGTCTTGCCGCGACTGGGTATCGGAGGCATCGGACATCGTTCTCTTCCATTCTTTCAACTGAACCGACTACTGGTAGAAGCGATATTAGAATGAAAATCGAACCGGTGTCAGCGGAGGAGTATTCACAGATTGTTGAACTCTTCAAAGAATACGGATTCGCGCTACAGGAAGAAAGTTGGTTTGAGTGGAAGCACTTAAAGAATCCCGTCGGCCAGTCCGTGGTCTACAAGATAATGTCTGATGAAAAGTTGAATGGTACGGTGGCGGTAATCTCCCAGATGTATCGTCAAGGCGGTAGAAAATTCATGGCGATGCAGGCCGTTGATGGATTGATGGGTCGAAATCTTCGCGGTAAAGGGTTGTTTAGTGATGTCATGGCGTTTGTGGCCGGATTGTGCTCGCAGGGTGACGATGAACCGTGTTTCAGAATTGGTTTTGCTTCGGTACCCGGTTCAATGAAGGCCTTGGCGAACGCCAAATGGAATAAACTTTTTCGCTTTCGCATCAAGAAGGCCGTTTTGGATGCAAGTGCCCTGACGCCACTACCCGGCGGAACTTTTTTCTCTGTGCTACTGAAACCTATTTGGCCAATATACCGAGCGTGGCTTTGTCGGGGTCACGGTGATATCGATATCCGGAAGATAGATCGTTTTACTGAGGACATGAATCGCTTTCAACCGAGGGAGCGCGTGACCGGAGATCGCGGCGTAGAATTCATGAATTGGCGGGTTATTGACAACCCACGCGACAAATTACAAGCGTTTAAATTCGATCATCAAAACGAATTAGTAGGTTACGTGATATGTAAGGAATTGCCCGAGTGTTTAGAGATCTTAGAGTTTCGCACCAGCTTGTCCGGACGAAAAGTTATCGCGTCTTTCCTGAAATACCTGGTCGATAAAAAACTTACAAGAGTCGTTGATTTCTGGTTGGCAGAAGGCTTCGAGCAGTTTGACAAACTGCCGACTGGAATGATGGACAGAGGATTCAATGGAGCCATGTTTATAAACGGACATCGAGAATTGGGATTATCAGATGACAATACGCAATGGGCGGGCAGCTATCTGGATTCGGACTGGTAGAATTACAGCTACAAGGTGAGCCCATTGTCAATATCCTCACACAGAAGCAAAGATGCGTGAGTAAGAAGAACAAGAGCCCTTTGTTCGAAACTCACAGAGCAGGACGCTGGTTCCAGGTCCGATTGACCTGCCCCCGCTAGACCGATCCAATTCCAGAGGTAGAATTCGGAGCCTCGGGACGGATCACAACGGGGACAGAAATGGCACGAAAGCGGTACACGGCTGAGCAGATCATCACGAAACTGCGCGAGGCCGAGATCGAATCAGGCAAGGGCCGCAGCACACCTGAGGTGTGCAAGAAGCTCGGCATCGGCGTCCAGACGTTCTATCGCTGGCGAAAGGAATACGGCGGCCTGCATGTCGATCAAGCCAAGCGTCTCAAACAGCTTGAGCAGGAAAACAATCGCCTGAAGAAGATTGTTGCGGATCTCTCCCTGGACAATTCGATCCTCAAAGAGGTCAGCTCGGGAAACTTCTAAGCCCGGCGAGACGTCGACTATGGCTGGACGATGGATCGTGTCTTCGACGTCGACCGGAGCATCGGAATCACGTCTGGGCCTACGACTTCGTGGCAGACCGGATACGGGACGGACGTCCCCTGAAGATGCTGACCATCGTCGACGAATTCACCCGGGAATGCCTGGCAGTCCGTGGGAGAATGGCTACGTGGAATCGTTCAATGGCAAGCTCAGGGACGAACTGCTTGACGGCGAGATCTTCTACACGCTGCACGAAGCCAACGTCCTCACCGGTCGGTGGCGCAGAGATTACAACACGATCAGACCGCATAGCTCGCTTGGATACAGACCGCCGGCACCAGAGGCGATCCGGCCGATTTCGTCGACTTGAGCGTAGCGAAAGACGGCGGAATCGGCGTTAGTAGTAACTTAGAAAGTGGTACGACCATTGGGGGCGGGTCACTCGCCGCGCCATTAATCTGTTCTTTTTGCAAGGGACTCCTCAATGATTAGTATCGAGCGCAAGCTGTCAGTATCTGATTTCAATGGGCAGTTCTTACTTTCGCAAGATGAGAAAATAATCTGTGATAAATGGCACGTTCAAGACCTAAATGGCTGGGCGCTTAGTCACCATGACTCCTTGCGGTTAATTGAAGTTACCTCCAATGATGCGACTGGCGATTGCATCGGCTGGTTTCTGGGCTGGCCGATTAATAGCTCCGGTGAGTTGATTTATGAAAGCACCATCGCACCGTTTACGAAAGCTGGCATTGCAAGAACCGATCAACTGGAAACCTTCTTGTACTGTCATGGTGGACGCTGGATATTTATTTCAGGAACCGCTGAATTACCAAGAATATATTTGGATCCCTGTGGGTCTCTAGCTTTGGTGTATGCCCTTAGTGGGCGACAGATAGCTTCGACAACAACATTAATGAGTTCAGATGCAAAGTTTGGGCATCGTTGGCTTGAAACTGGTGTGGAAGAGTTTCCTGGAACCAATCAGTTTTTTCCACTTGGACTGACTGGCGACAAGAAAATAGCCAGACTGATGCCAAATCATTACCTCGATCTAAGAACAAATAAACCTGTTAGACACTGGCCACTCAATGACATACCGCGTGTGAATACAGCCAAAGAAACAGCCGAGCTAATTGACACAATAGTCTCGCATGTCAAAAACAACCTCAAAGCTCTGGCTGGAGACGCGCAGTTATATCTATCACTCACCGCCGGTCGTGATTCCCGCATGTTGCTAGCGTGCAGTAAGGAGATTAGAGATCGTATATCGTGCTTCACATTTAGTGATCAACTTGGCACTGGGCCTATTGACTTGGAACTGGCAAAACATATTTGCCAGCATGTTGACTTGCCACATGAAACAGTGCCTCTCGCATCAGTAGGTACAGCGCTCAGGGATGAGTACTTGAGGCGGATTGGTTACGCTGGAAACGCCGGCAAGGCGGCGGACTTTCTCCAAGCTGCAGGAAAATATCTCGATCCTTCGAAAATATGGCTAATAGGCTATGCGGGCGAGGTAGGCCGATCGTTTTACTGGCTGAAGAATGACACTAAAGACACGAAAATTGATCCGGCAAACCTGTTGCAGCGAATGAACCTACCAAGCACCCCGCAATTTATAGAACCAATGAAGGCTTGGATAACAGATCTCGACAGCCTCGACTTCTATGGACTCCTTGACATGATGTACTTGGAATTAAGAATGGGTACTTGGGCTGCTCCCCACTTATATGGTTGTGCTCCAATTAGAGGGGTAATAGTTCCTCTTTGTCACAGGGGCATTATGGAGGCAATGCTAAAACTGCCAGTGGAATATCGTTGGCAGCAAAATCTCGCCAATGATGTTATTCGCACCGCTTGGCCAGAGTTGCTACAAATACCTTTTCAGCGAATGCCAGGAGCTTATGGCCTATGGCTCTATGTGAAAGACAACAAAATTGCGCCGCGCATAAATCGATATATTGATTTATTGGGAACGTTACGGGGACGCAGTAGGACATACGATACGCTCTACAATACGGCACGAAGCATTTATCGCGGCATTAGAAAGCAATAGCTATTCACTAACGTAAACGGTCGAGCAACGGCGTTCTTCCCCTAGCCCCTCTAATCGAATCAACGATCCGCGGGAAAGTCCGGTGGCCACTCGATGACGAGGAGGAATTCAGGCCAAGAAGAAGAACCGTTGTCCGCAACGCAGCAAAGTGAACCGCCCTGGATATTCTAGACATGTAGCTGCTTCAAATAGTAGCTATTCTCTTGCTCGATCGGTGACTGGTTTCCGCTGCTCCCATTTAAACAGCTGAATGAAACTCTCCACAACGGCATTGTCGCAGCAGTTTCCTCGTCGACTCCTACTCGGCGCAAGTCGGCGACTTGCCGAGAGTAAAGATCGAGTACTACCGCAAGGTAGAGCCACTACTCGTACGTTCGGATGAAAGCAATATTCGTGACCCAGATCGAATTAGGACGATCGATATTAAATTGTTGCTCAAGTTGATATTGCTCGAACCGATCGGCCACATACCGCCGGTCGAATACGAAGAGATGTACTGTCAGGCTCAGGCGGCTCCAGTCGCGGTGGCGGAAGTCAACTAATTTGGTCTCCTGAATACACGGTGCGGTTCAAAGTGCATTTGGAGATCTCTAATTGCTTCTTCTCAATCTATGGACCAGTTCTATCGAAGTTTTGACTCACTTCCTAATAATCTTCCCCACGCAATACTCGAGCGGACAAGAGAATTAGCCCAGACTTCCGGTTCCGTGGTCATTTTCTTAACTCGATATTCGCACTCGCTTACTATCGCCTTTCTCCACATCCAAAGAGGCTTGCGAAAATGTCCCTTCGCTTCGACTGGTTGGCGGGCGGACTCGAATTCACCAAGACCGCGATAAAATGCTCTAAGGTATTTTAAAGTCTGTCTTTCTTTCGGTACATGATGACGAACAATTGCCGAAGGCGTCCACTTCCCTCTATGACCGTCTTGTATCATTGATCGAACTAATGCGGTCTCCTCTCCGCGCAATTGGCTGTTCGGGCGTGGACCTACGTTTGTGTCATACTCATACTGCCTTTGAACCGATGTCTTGATCGCCATGTTCACACCATGGGGTACTTTCTTCCGCGTAAGGTCAATCGGTTCGTCTCCAAAATCAACCAGGGCATATGCGCCCTGAACTGAAGGTACTATTCGCCGAAGCCAGCTCGGCGGTTCGGTTTCGAACCAAGGAATGACGGCCCCCCCAAAAAAGCTCGCTTCAGGCCACTCTTGGAAAGCAGCAGCATATGCATTGAGCCATGCGCTCGTGACTTTAGCGTCATCATCTGTCCAAATTATATAATCGCCACTTGCTAGAGATACTGCACGATTTAGGGCATGCGATTTACCTTGCTTCTCTTCAAAAACATATTTGATCGGCAGTTTGGATGCGAACGAATTAATTACTAATTCCGTATCATCCGTCGAATTGTTGTCGACGACTATCAGTTCCCACTCAAGGTTTGGCGGAACGTCCATTTCGACGAATGCACCTAGCGATTTTCTAAGCATAGTAGCCCTATTCCAAGTACATATGGCGACAGTGAGTTTCATGTAACAACGCTCCTTCGCCAAACTACAGGCAGACATCCGGTCAGCTTTTGGATGACCGCATGTTATCGGACGGACTTGAATCTTCGAATGCTCAATTTTGAGAGCTGGAGGTTCGTTTCGGCAGTGGCAATAAGTTGAGCATCTCTTTTCGAAATACTTTCTTCCTCGTTTTCGCGCTCCAATACAATCGCGCAAGACACTGCTTTTTTAATCTCCAACTTATTTGAGCCCGAATGATCGCTTTCGCGTATTCAACGTACATGAAGGAATAAGGAATCTTGCCTGTCCATTTTTTTTCAGGGTTGAACCACTCGGCGAAGGCTTCAAGGTCAGTAAGCATACTCATCGACTGAATTTCGTGCTTATACGCGAAAAAAAGAAACTCTTCAATTTCGATAAATTTTCCAACTAACGATAGTTCCGCAAGCAACACACCGTCCCCATTTACGTAATCACCTATTAACTTCGTTTGCTTAAGAAAATTCGAGCGGATCAGGCCAAAGATCTCGAAGCACTTGTGTCCCACGAGTAGTGACGCGAATCTATCGGGCGCATATTCGCCATCCGTATCCAGTCGCACTTCGTAAGGGTATTCGCGGTTCGATATCTCATCTACTACCATAGTTTTAGGATAAGCCAGGACTGCTGAGTGATCGCTTTCCAGTGCATTTAGCGCCTTCTCCAGGAAACTGGGGGCGCAAATGTCATCATGAGCTGCCCACTTGAAGTACTGAGCATTTGAAAGGTGGAATACTTTATTGAAGTTTTTTGCCGCGCCAATATTTTCGCCATTTCGAACATAAGTAATTCGATCGTCCAAACCGGCCGCTTTGCGGCAAATTTCTTCGGTGCCATCTGAGGATGCATTGTCTAGGATAATTAGCTCAAAATTTTCAAATGATTGCGCGAGGAGAGACTCAATAGCAGCGGCCAAGTAGTTGTCGCCATTGAAAACTGGAAGTCCTATAGAGATTATTTTCATTGTCTTTCGATTTATAATTTGGCGAAAAAATTCATATCGTGCATTGGTTCCGGAGTTTACGATATTTCAGGAAATGGCGATCTCATTCTTGGTTTCGATCTTGAGTTGAAATATTGATCTATCAGGAACATTACAGGGGCACGGCGGGACAGCAAATCAGCCCCTAGTCAAGCGACCATAAATCGCCCGCAGCGAAACCATGATCAGTCCTCGAATGGACACCACGCTGATACTCCAACGCATCGCCAGCCGATAGTAATTCTTTGAAGCAACATAATCACCGGCCTCTTTCAACTCCCAAGCCATTGAATTGTAATTACGCGCAATTTTTCGCTTTACACCGATGCTCTGAGTACCAGGGCGGGCGAACTCCAGTTGCCGTTTTAATACTTCTATACGATTAGGGGCCAGCTGAATTGCCGGCCGTTTGCTTATGCTGCTGCCGACCAAACGATACTTATGAAGGGATTCTCCAATTAGCATCATGCCGCTGTGTCTGACAAGCCGTAACCAAAACTCATAGTCATCGCCGTTTTTGAGAGTTTCATCAAAACGACCCACCTCAACGAGCACTGCTCTCCTGACAGCCACACTTGAAGTGCCAATAAAATTTCCAAGTAGCAGTAATTCATACGATTCTTGCGGCCCCATTGACACGATTCCAGTCGCCTGGTTCGCCCGTAACAGCGCCGCAATACGATCAAATTTTGACAGGTAACCTGGGCTGCTGACATCGTACCCGTTCTCATCTATCGCACTAAAGTCAGTCGCAACCAGGCCGCGCATATCCAGGTCGTTCTCGAGACAATCTACGGTTCTTTTCACTTTACTCGGGTCAGCAATATCGTCTGCATCGAAAAATAATATATATTTGCCCCGAGCCTTTCCGAGGCCACTATTTCTTGGAGCCGCCGGCCCACCACTGTTCTTCCTGGAAAGAATGTGGAGCCTCTGATCATCCGCGAACTCGCCCAATAGTTTAGCGCTGTCATCCGTTGATCCGTCATCAATTGCCAATACCTCAAGATCAGAATGCGTCTGCTGCAGCAGACTCCGAATACAAGTTTGGATGTATTTTTCCGCATTGAAAAACGGAACGATAATGCTCACAAAAGGACTAGCCATCTAACTAATCTGCCTCTCCAGCAAGTGGACATGCCCCCTACGAAACCGCTAACAACCGCTTACATAGGTACTCACTGTCCGACCAAATATACAGGAGTCGTCCCTAATTCCACCGACGCGATTTGCGATCACTTGCTGCATAACACTGAAGGCATGATTCGCGCGGCTACGCTCCGACGTGCGTATTCCGGCCCATCGTGATCAACCGTCGGTAGCGAAGCGGCTACAGATGAGGAAATTACGAGAAATTCTGCGACTGAAGTACGAGCGGCGGATGCGGCACAGAGCGATCGCCCGAGCCTGTGGTGTGGGAGTAGGGACGGTCTCGGAATATACCCGCCGGGCCCGTCAGGAAGGTCTCGACTAGCCGCTGCCGCCGCAGTCATGGAAAACTCACAACCGGTTTTCCACAACTCCTTGGACGGGCTGCGCCCGCCCGCAAGCTCTACAGCCTCGGCGACGGAGCGGCCCCTCAAATAGGCGAAAGTGATGTACGATCCATCAGAAAAGAACGTAGGAAGACAAGGAGACCGCTGAAAACCATCATCGCTTCGCTCTGACGGGGGGATCACGTCCAACTGCTTGCGTGATTACAATCATCGGATAATGCGATCACAATCAGCGGAATACGCAGTATGGCGAATAGCGACTCTCTTGAGCACACGAAATCTCCTCTAATGCCGGATGTCGGGGTGCTTGCGGTAGTACCCGATGAGTGGGATGACGTTTGGCAACCGCGACATCACATCATGATTCGACTGGCGAAGTACTTCAATATCGTTTGGTTTGGGCCGATGCGGGATCGACAGGCGTTGTGGAAAGCGTCTAAAAAGTCCCAGTTGGATTCGCCTGCTCCGGGTTTCGAAATATATGCCCAAGACAGGTGGCTTCCAGTAGCGTACCGACCCAAATGGCTTGTCAAATCCGCGTCCCGACTTCGTCTGTGGCGAGCGAAATCGATATTACGAGCTGCCGGTGTTAAGCGAACAGTCCTTTATATGTGGCGACCCGAGTTTGTCGCGATGCTTGATGATGCTGACTATGATTCCAGCGCCTATCACATCGATGATGAGTACACTTTTTCGCCCACGGAACAGCCGATATCTTCCGACGAGTACGAACTGATTAGTCGTGCGGATCAGGTATTCATGCATTCACCGGCGTTGCTGAGGAAAAAGGGGCACATCAATTCCAAAACAGCATTTATACCCAATGGAGTTGATTTTCACGCGTACTCGTCATGCGACGTGGAGGCAGACGACATAGCCGCCATTCCGCACCCTCGCATTGGGTACGTGGGAAGGATCAAACCGCAGCTTGATCTGCAGTTGTTACTTGAGTTGTCGCAGATTCACTCGGATTTGTCGTTTGTGTTGGTTGGACCCTTGGTGTCGACGAGCACAATCGAAGATGAAATTAGATCGCTACAGAATCAGCAAAACGTTTATTTTCTTGGAAATAAGCCGGTCGGGACTTTGCCAACATACAATTGCTTTTTTGATGTATGCATGCTTTGTTACCGAATGGATGACTACACGAAATTTATTTATCCAATGAAAGTGCACGAGTATCTGGCAACCGGGCTTCCGGTCGTCGGTTCGCCTATCGAGAGTTTGTTGGAGTTTGCCGACACAATCTCATTGGCTCAGACCAGAGAGGAATGGTCTGCCGCTTTGCTGAAGTCATTGAGCCCTGAAATGAACACCACGGAGATGATCAAGCATCGACAAAGTGTTGCCAGGCGGCACGACTGGGACGTATTGGCTCTGAACGTAGCAGTAAAGATGTGTAACGAACTTGGGCCCTCTTACTCGAAAAGGCTGAATGATTTTTTGCAGTCGTCGACATTCGTATGACTACCAGGTTCCGTGAAATATGGGTAAACCCTCGCGTCAAGGTTTGATTCTATCTTACGCTGACTTCCCTATCTTTACTGAAGTCAAACAAATAGATGGAGGCTCTTTTGTCTTGAACGTATCACGCCTGGCGGCGGTGCGATCCGCAAAGTAGAGAAAAAGTGACTCTTCATTGAGATCCGAATATTTATCGACACCGGAAAACAATGTCCAAACCCGTGGCTTACCAGCGAGGCTTCGAACATCCGTCTCCACAACGTCCCAGCTAAATTCGTCGTGGGTGTTGGAACTGCGGATTAGCTCACTTGTACCAATGCCCAAACGCGTCGCATAGTATGCAAAGGGCTTAAGCGATCCATAATTTACGTACAAAGCCACGGGCGGCGAGTCAAGGGATATGAGGGCGCTTGGCCCGGAAGAGCAATGGATCCTGTACTTGAAGCAGACGGATCTACGACCTATCCGTTATGGTAACGATGATGAAGATAGCGATCGTGGCCCAGCCGTTTGACATTCTTCCCCCTCGCGGGAGTTCTCTGGCGATCTGGGCCCAGGAGTTGGCCGGGCGACTTGTCCCGCGTCACGATGTCACGATTCACAGCCGCGAGACCATGGATTCCCCGGTCGACGAAACGCGAGATGGTATCCGTCACCGACGGGTCAGTCTCGAAGCCGACAATACGCTGGTCTACCGACTTCGCAAACTTGAACGGATTGCAAGTAGGCTGTTCCGTCGAGATGTCGACCTGTACTACCGACACTACTATTTCGCCCGTCGATTCCACCGAAACTATGTCGCAAAAGTGGCTGCGACGGTCGCCGCCGACGGGGCAGACGTGATCGTCGTCATCAACTTTTCACAATTTGTGAAGTCCCTTCGTCAGCGCAATCCGAACGCGAAGATTGTTCTCGTGATGCAGTGTGACTGGCTAATCGAACTGCCCAGGCATGAGATCGCCGAAGTGTTAGAGGAAGTCGATGCCATCTGTGGTTGCAGCAGTTACATCACCGGTGGAGTGGCCAAACGATTTCCAGAGCACGCCGCCAAGTGCCACACGTTGTACAATGGCTCAAATCCCGATCTATTTCGAGCCCCCGACTCCCAGGAGGTCGATCTAAAAAGGCAAGAGTTAGACCTGCAGGGTAAGAAGGTCATCACGTTTGTTGGACGTGTTACGCCAGAAAAAGGAGTGCATACCCTCGTGGCAGCGATGCGAGAGGTCGCGAAGAAGGTTCCCGAAGCAGTTCTGCTGGTCATCGGCGGGTTCTACGCAAATCCGCCGAGTCCACGTTGGTTAAGTAGGGGCGATCGCACGCCCGAGTTGACGGCGATTGAGACCCTGAAGCCCGGCTATCGTGAGCGGGTTGAGGCTCTGGCAGCGGCGGCAGGGGAGTCTGTCCAAATCCTCGGGAGTGTCCCTCACACGGAACTTCCATTGTTGTACGCGATGTCCGAATTCTTCGTGCACCCGTCGATCTGGAACGAGCCGTTCGGCATGATTCTTACCGAGGCGATGGGGTGTGGGAAACCCGTGATCTCGACGCCGACCGGCGGGATCCCGGAGGTCGTTGCCGACGGTGAGACCGGGCGATTGGTTGAGCCCAACTGCCCCGAAGTGATGGGTCGAGCGATCATCGACATGCTGCGCGACGACGAGGGGCGTCGAAGGATGGGCGAGCGCGGTCGTCAGCGGATGCTCGAACGATTTACCTGGGACAATACCTCGCGGAGGTTCGACGACATCCTTGCCACTCTGAAATGAATTCTACGGATATTCCTCGACTCGTTGCCCTGCGCCGCTGGCTGGTCCCGGCCTTGCTGTTGCTGTTTGCTTCGCAGGGCCTGTTCAGCATGCGGCAGAAGTCGGTGACGACCGACGAGATCATGTACCTGACGGCGGGTTACTACCACCTACGTACCGGCGAGTTTGGCTACAACCGGACCAATCCGCCGTTGACGAAGATGTTGACTGCACTCCCGTTGCTGGTTTTGTCTCCCGACCTACCGGCTATAGAGAGCGATCCGGCCACCTGGTCCGAAATCGAGCAATGGCGTTATTCACGGAAGTTCCTTTACGAAAATCGAATCAACGCGGACCGCATCCTGTTCGCGACGCGCCTGCCTGTCCTGGCCCTGGCACTTATCCTGGGGTTGTACGTCCAACGCTGGGCTCGACGGCTCTACGGCGAACGCGCAGCGTTGCTATCGTTGTTTCTGTTCGCGTTCTCACCTAACCTGCTGGCGCATGCACGCCTGGCGACTCAGGACCTGGCGCTGGCGACTTTCGGATTCGCGGCTGCGTACCACCTGTGGCGCTATATCGAGCAGCCTACCTGGCGTCCGTTGCTTCTGAGCGCAACCTACTTTGCCGTCGCTGCGGCGACGAAGACTACTGCCATCCTACTGGTCCTGCCGCTGTTGCTCGCCCTGACGTTGCCGTTCCTCTCGGCGAGCCGCGATTCTTCACCAGGTATCTCTGCGGGCCCCCTGGATCGGATCCGGCGGCCGCTCCCACGCCGACTGGCGAAGATCGTCCTGACGTACGGGGTGTTCGCGATCTGTTCTCTGTCAGTCTTGAACCTGAGCTACGGCTTTGAGGGCAGTTTCGTCTCCGCCGGTCACTATGAGAAGGCCCGAACTCTGGAGCATCGATTGTCCACAGTGGCTCCACCCCTCGCGCCCGTGTTCAGGGCCGGCCTGCATCTACCGGTTCCGATCCCCGAGCCGATGATCCGCCTGATCGAGTTTCAATCGACCCGGATCTCCGAGGGAAACAACGTCTTCTTTCACGGGCGACTCTCCAGAGAAGGCTGGTGGTACGTGATTCCCGTTGCCGTCCTGATCAAGACGCCCTTGCCGCTCTTGCTGTTGGCCTCTCTGTCGATGGGCGCCATCGTCTGGCGCCGACGACCGTTGATGGGTGAGTGGTTTTTGATCGGGACGACGTTCTTCATGCTGGCTCTGTTCGCTTACTTCAAGAGTGTCAGTATCGGTCTGCGTTATGTCCTGTTGATCTATCCGTGTCTCCATGTCCTGGCGGGTCGTTGGCTACAGGACGGGCGGGTCTTGCGAAGAGGCGCTCGGGTCGCGCTCACATTGGCCCTGTCCTGGTACCTCGTGGGGGCCGTCAGGACCTATCCCCATTACCTGCCGTATTTCAATGAAACCGTCGGCGGATCGCGTAACGGGTATCGGTTCCTTGCCGATTCATTCGTAGATTGGGGACAGGACCTCCCGGCATTGAAGATCTACATGGAGCGGAACGGGATCGAGCGAATTCGGCTGGCCTATTTTGGCAGCGCTGACGCTACGCATCATGGGATCGAGTACGATTACCTTCCATCCGTCGGACTGGCTCCGAATGGTCCCGGCCAGAAGTGGTGGTACGAGCCGGATGCTTTGCCCGGGGAGCGTTTTGACCCTGCGGGTGGACCGATCGCGATCAGTGCCACTATGTATAACGGTGTGTTCTTGACCGGCTTCTACGAGCCGCTCCACGAACTGGAACCGGTGGCCCAGGTCGGACATTCGATTCTGATTTTTGATCCGGAGAGGCGGTAACGCCCGGGAGACTGCGAAGATGCTGCAAGAACCGACTCGGGGCGATCTGATGACCGTGGACAGCCGGGCGACGCTTGAATTGTCGGTGATCTGTCCGTTCTACAACGAGTCCGAGATCCTCGTGGCCGCCCTCCACGGTCTCCTCAAGAAACTGCGCGAATTGTCGGTCGAATGGGAGTTGATCGTCGTCAACGACGGCTCGCGAGACGGCTCGCTGGACGTGGCTCGCGACGTCGCCGCCGACGAACCGCGGCTGCGTGTGCTGTCCTACGACCGCAACCGCGGTCGGGGCCATGCGTTGCGGACCGGAATCGGGCAGGCTCGCGGTGCGATCATCGTCACCACCGAGATTGATCTGTCATGGGGAGACGATATCGTCGAGCAACTCTACACGGCGATTCAAGCTGACCCCGCAACGGACATCGTCATCGCCAGTCCGCATCTTTCCGGTGGTGGCTATCGAAACGTTCCGTGGAAGAGGGTTTTCTTCAGCCGTTTCGGCAACCGCGTTATCCGCACGCTGATGACCAACGCCGCCACCATGAATACCGGCATGACCCGGGCCTACCGTCGATACTGTATCCGTTCCTTGCCGTTGGAAGAGGATGGTAAGGAGTTCCACCTGGAGGTGGTTCTAAAGGCCCAGGCGTTGAACTACCGCTTCAGCGAGATCCCGGCGCTGCTTGAGTGGAAGGAGTACAAGCTTCAGGATCGCAAGGTCGAGCGCAAGAGTTCTTCCAAGGTCAATAAGCTGGTTCTGACCCATAGCCTGTTTAGTTTGTTTGGAAATCCAATGCGCTATGTCTGGGGGCTAAGCGTTGTCAGTCTATTGCTCAGCTTCGGTTTTCTGGTGGCTGCAATCTGGCGTCTATTCCTTGGTCAGGTTTCGGTCTACATGGTGATCATCAGCCTTGCGATGGCAATCATCACGATGATGCTGTTTGCCTTCGGGGTCATCGCTCAGCAGGCCAACATGGTTCAGAAGGAAATATGGACGCTGAAGCAGGGGCTTCGGGACCTGATGCGGGAGCGGTCGGTCAGGGGGCCGTCAGGCGTCAATGACGCGGATCGATAAAATCCGTCTTGTAAGACCTTCACTTACAGGATTCGACGTGGAAAACTCCCGGGAAACTCGGTAGTCTCGTTCGAGGTCGCGGGACCCCCGGAGATTTGGGTAGCAACGTGAATAATCCCAAGGCCGTGATCCACGTCGATCTCGATGGGGCGGCAGACATCTTTGGCTGCCATGGCCTGTCCTGGGAGTCGGAAACCGATCCTATCTTCGAGAGCGGCCTTTCTGCATGCCTCGATTTTCTTGACGTCCATCAACTCAAGGCGACCCTGTTCGTGATCGCCCGCGATCTCGAGAATCCAGCCAAACTGGCGTTGTTACAGGACGCGGTGGCTCGGGGCCACGAGATCGCCTCCCACACGATGCACCACGCCTGGCTGTCGGACTGTAGTTCGGAGCAGAAGCGCGCCGAGATCTTTGAAAGCAAGGCTGCCCTGGAGAAGACGTTGGGTGTCAACGTCGGCGGCTTCCGCGCGCCGAGTTACAAGATCGATCGTGAAGCACTGGAACTCGTTGCTGAGGCCGGTTATCGCTATGACTCGTCGGTCTATCCCGATTCGGCTTTCGCACGTAGAATCGGGGTCCCTTCGATCCTTTCAACGCCTTCGCGGCCACTGCTCGATCGAGATCTGATTGAGTTGCCGATGCCATCCCATCGACCGGCGCCGTTTCCGTTCCATCCGTCCTACGGACAGGTCCTAGGCGGTTGGTACTCTCGCTGGCGACTCAATGCATTTCGCCGCAGCGGGAACCCTCTCGTGCTGCTATTTCACCTGGCGGATTTCGCAGCACCGCTGGCAAAATCAGAGCTCAAAGGTCACAAATCCAAGATCTACACCCAGTCACATCTTTCACAGCGCTCCAAATTGCGGCACTGTGAAGAAGTGATCGAGCAGGTAAAGGCGTTGTACGACACCACGACGACTGATCGACTAGTTGAGCAAGGGACTCGCTCTAGAGATCTTGTGCTCGGAATCAGCACGACTCACGAAACGGGAAGTTCGCTGTTTGATGGCCACAACTGCCTGGCAGCCATCAGCGAGGAGCGGATGGATCGGGTCAAGTTTTCGACGATCTATCCGCCGGAAAAAAGTATTCGGGCAGTGATCGAGACTGCGGGAGTCTCACCGGAGCGGATCACCGATGTGGTTGTGGCGGGCATTCCCGGCGGGAAGTTGTTTCGGCGAATGGTCGCCAATCAGTGGGCCGACACTTCCGATTTTCACGGGTGGAACGACTATTTCCCGCACTTCAACAAACTGCTTTACAGGGTGTACGCCTGGAAGCGTGCACTGGGCTACGGACGTGTAATTACCTTCCTGAAGCAGGCTTACGGGATCGAGCCACGTCTTCATTTTGTACCGCATCATTTGTGTCACGCTTCGTCGGTCTACCGGACGGCCCCCTTCGACGATGCACTGATCGTTACCGCCGACGGGGTGGGGGATTACGACTCGATGTCGGTTTCCTACGGCATGGAGGGGCGGATCCGTCATCTGCATACCATCGAATACCCGCACTCCCTCGGGCAGTTCTACACCGCCTGCACGCAGGTGCTCGGGTTCAAGGCCAACCGCCATGAGGGCAAGATTACGGGACTCAGTGGATTTGGCGAGGCCAAACCCGATCTGTATGACAAGGTGCGGAGCACCATCCGCGTTTCCGGGCCCGGCTTCCAGCTTGACAAGCGTTACTACTCCGAGGGCATCATTCGCGGTTTCGGCTTCGGTAGCATGATGCGAGGTGAGAGTCTTTTTGAGGCTCTGCAATATCGCAACTACAAACAGCCCCTCGCGCGACTGTTAGAGGGTTACTCACGCGAAGATGTGGCTCATGTCTTTCAGCGAATTCTTGAAGAAGAGCTTATCGCGATCGTGCGCCCATTCGCAGAGCAAACGGCGGCCCGCAATCTCTGTCTCAGTGGCGGTATCTTTGCTAACGTCAAGGCCAATGCCGCGTTGTTTCACGCGTTCGGCTTCGAAAACGTCTACATCTATCCGAACATGGGCGATGGCGGGCTCGGCCCCGGCGCGGCACTGGAGTTGATGCAGGCAGAACCGACTCCGAGCGATAGCATGTATCTGGGTCCCGAGTACAGCGAGGCTCAAATGGTCGAGGCTCTCGACGCCGTGGCGGACGAAGGCTTAACCTACGAGAGACTCGACGACCCGGAAACGCGGATTGCAGAGCTTCTGGCGGAGAAGAACGTCATCGCGCGATTCGACGGCCGCATGGAATTTGGTCCCCGCGCGTTGTGCAACCGTACGATCCTTTACAGCACGACAGAACCCGAGGCCAACGATTGGCTCAACAAACGGTTGGGGCGGACCGAGTTCATGCCGTTCGCCCCGGTCGTGATGGCGGAACACGCGGACCGACTCTTCCCCAGCGTCAAGGGTATGGAGCACGCCTGCAAGTTCATGACGATCATTCTGGACTGCACCGAGTGGATGAAGGAACACTGCCCGGCGGTGGTACACGTTGATGGCACCGCACGTCCCCAGTTCATCACTCCGGAGATTAATCCCAGCATCTACCGCATCCTGGAGCGCTACAACGAATTGACCGGCATTCCGGTGTTGGTAAATACCAGTTTCAATATGCACGAAGAGCCGATCGTCTGTTCGCCGAAGGATGCAATTCGCGCTTATTTGTCTTCGCGTCTGGATTATCTTGCGATGGGTCCCTTTCTGGCCACGATCAAGAGTGAAACGCAGCAAGACGAATGAAGCAGGGCTCGTCCATTCGGCGCTACACCCTGATCACGATCAAGTTGGTGGTCGCCGTTGCAATACTGGTCTGGCTGGCCCGTTCGGGTCATCTCGACCTGGCAGTTGTTGGCGCTGCGCGCGACCATTGGCCATGGTTGCTCGCGGCCCAGCTGCTCTTTGGCGTCGTTCAATGGATGTGCGCAGTTCGGTGGCGATGGCTACTACGAGCAACCGGCGTCGAATGCGGGATGTTGCGAGTCTTTCAGCTTACGTTGGCGGGGCTCCTTTTCAATCAGGTGCTGATCGGATCGACCGGCGGCGATGTCTACCGGGTCTTGGCATTTAGGGTCAATAGCACCGAACGAAGAATGGCGATCGTCGCCTCGGTGGCCATTGACCGCGTTCTGGGTCTTTATGCAATCATTCTGGTCGTTCCTCTAGCGTTGCTCTGGAATCGGGCATTGATCGGTCAGAGTCGAATCGTCGATCTCGTTCTATTGGCGTGTCTGGTTGCGGTTGTTCTCCTTCCGGGTGTCGCCTGGTTTCTCTATCGACTGTCTATGGGATCCTCGTTGGCAGGGACGACGTGGATATCCCGTTGGCTTGAGATGGCGCGCAATAGCTTGCGGCCGTTCCGGGGTCAGCGAGCACTCCTTCTTCGCGCGTTTGTCGTGTCGTTTGTCAGCCAAATCCTGATCGTCGTCTTCAACATCATGCTGGCGTTCTCGATTCTCGGAACCGACATACCGTGGCCCAGCTTCTTCTTGCTGATCCCGATCGCAATGCTTGGAATGGCGGTACCCATCAATCCGCCCGGAGCCCTCGGGACCGGGGAGGCGATGTACGTGTTCTTGCTCGGTCTGGTGGGTGTGGGGTCGGGCGGAGTGATTTCGCTTCTGCAGCGCTTTACAACGGTTCTGTGGGCTCTACCCGGGGCGCTGGCCTTCGTGCTGCCGGCACCATCGAGTGACCGTTACAATGACGCCACTACCGAGAAGGAAAGCTGACCGCCGTGACGATCGACCCCGCCAGTCTGTATCAGCAGACGTTACTCCAGGAGCACCGTCGGGTCCTCGGAATGCTCGACCGCGATGCTTGTAGTCGGTCCTTCGGCTGCCTCGATCGCACCTACTGGAGTTGGAAGTTTACCGACTTCCCCGGTGCTCGATTCCAGGAAGGGATCTGCACCCTGGCCTATTTGTACGTCACTGAATTCGAGGGCAACCCACTCTACGGCAGCGAGGTTTTGCGTGGTTGGCTGCAGGGAGGCTTTCGTTACTGGGCACAGATTCAGAACCGCGGCGGCGATTTCAACGAGGCCTACCCCGGTGAGCGATCCCTGGCGGCGACCGCTTTCACCGGTTTCTACATGTCCGAGGCCTATCTACTGCTCGAAGGACATCTCGATGACGAGGTCAGCGACGGCTTCCGCGCGACCCTGCGTGGGGTTGCTGACTGGCTAACCGTGAACGACGAGTCCCACGGTTTCCTATCGAATCATCTGGCGGCGGCGGCGGCGGCATTGCTACACGCGTCTCGGATTCTCTCGGAACCGAAATACTTCGAACGGTATCGCTACTTTCTCGAAAAGATCCTCGCGCATCAGTCTGATGAGGGTTGGTACGAGGAGTACGGTGGAGCCGACCCGGGTTACCAGACTCACGGAACGTTTTACCTGGCTCGTTGCTGGGAGTTGACCGACGACGATCGGTTACTCGAGTCACTGCAGCGGGCGTGTGAATTTCTGAAGCATTTCATTCACCCCGACCGAAGTATCGGCGGCGAGTACGCCAGTCGCAACACGCAAACCTACTATCCGGCCGGCTTCGAGATGCTCTCCGGTAAGAGTGGAGCGGCGAGGTGGATCGCCGAGACCATGCGGGAATCCGTCCTCGATGGTAGTGCCGCCGGTCTGGTGTCCGTGGATCCCTACAACTACTTCGTGCTCATGAATAACTACGTGTTCGCGCTCAGGGCGTTGGGCAAGGATTCGAGGACCGCGATCGAGAGCGATCCACCCTCGGCGGATGCACAGACCTGGTCGTTTCCTCTCGCAGGATTGTTGAAGGTCCGGCGTCGCCGGTACGATCTCTTCGTGGGGTTGTCGAAGGGTGGCGTCGTCAAGCTCTTCGACCGACAGCGGAAACGGTTGGTGTTCTCCAGTTGTGGGTATCTGGGGAGCCTGGTGGGCGGCAAGAATTGCTCCAACCAGTCATTCGTTGCGAATGCCGATGTGGCGCTCGACGGCGATCGAATTCGGGTCAACGCTCCGTTCTACATCTTCGCCCGACCGCTGATGACGCCATTCAAGTTCCTGCTATTTCGCGTGTTTACGTTGACGACCGGTCGATTCAGCGCCGTCGCCGCGTGGCTCAAACGGCTGCTTGTGCGTGTCTTGATCTATCGCAAGCAGGACGTGGGTCTTCAGCTCGAGCGGATGATCGAGACGGGCGAAGAATGCGTAACGATTGTCGACCGGATCTCAGGGGCCGACCTACAACGCATCGAACGTCTCGAGCATCGAAGCGTGTTCACCACGATCCACATGGGGTCTTCACGATACTTCGTTCCTCACGAACTGGCGCTACCGGAGATTATCGACACCGTGATCGATCGTCGAGGCCAGGTCACCGAACCTATCGAGAAACGAATTCAGATCCGAATCGGCGAGCTGGACGAGTAGAAGCTTATGTGTGGCATCGTCGGATTCTGTGGTTTTTCCGCTCCAGACTTGCTGGAGCAGATGACCAAGATGTTGACCCATCGTGGGCCTGACGATTCCGGCACCTTCGAGGAAGGCGCGGTTTCCCTGGGTCATCGCCGACTTAGCATCATCGACATCGCGGGCGGGCACCAGCCGATGTTCAGCCCCGATCGCCGGTATGTCATCGTCTTCAACGGTGAGATCTACAATTACCGGGAGCTGCGTCAGACGCTGATCGGTCGTGGCTATAGCTTCCGATCAGATTCCGACACCGAAGTTTTACTGGCCTGCTATGCGGAATTCGGTGTCGACGCCCTGGACAGACTCAACGGGATGTTCGCCTTTGCGATCTATGATCGAGAGGAGAAGTCTCTGTTTCTTGCGCGGGATCGCGTCGGCATCAAACCGCTGTATACGCTACAAGTGGGTGATCGATTCTTGTTCTCTTCGGAGAGCAAGACGTTCTGTTGCTGGAACGAATGGAATCGCGAAGTGAATCTCGATGCGCTTCAGGGCTACCTGGCGCTGCGATATGTCCCCGGCAACACGACTCTCCTGAAGGGTGTGCGGCGGCTTCCGGCTGGGCACTATCTGATCCATCGTCGTGGGGAGACCCGGACCGTTCGATACTGGACCCCGCCGACGGGTGACACCAAGCAGAACTATAGCTCCGAGGGCGAGGCCATCGAAGCACTCGGCGAGCAACTGGAGCGTAGCGTCCAACGACGGCTGATTTCTGATGTGCCGGTGGGGGCATACCTCAGCGGAGGGTTGGATTCGAGTCTGATCGTGGCATTGATGACTCGCCAGAAAATGGGTCAAGTAAATACGTTCTCTGTCGGATTCGATTACGAGCATGACGAATTGCGTGAGGCCGAAGCCACTGCGGATCTACTGGGCTGCAAACATCACACGATTCAGTGTGGGCCGACCGATATCGACCTGTTGCAGGACGTTGTCTACCATTCCGACGACCCTCTGGGCGACCCGATTAGCCTGCCGATGTACAAGCTTGCCCACGAGGCCAAGAAGCAAGTCACCGTCATCCTCACCGGAGAAGGTGCCGACGAGTTCTTCGGGGGATACCTCTTTCACAAGGTGCTCTGGCTCGCAGATCTGTACACGCGGATCGCTCCACGCCTGCTGCGAAGGGGAGTGGTCCATCCACTCCTACGTTTGACGCCGCCGGGACTGTTGAATCTTGCCTTCAAATACCCTGCGAGCCTCGGTCGTCGCGGCAAATTGAAACTTCTCGACTTTCACGACCAACTCGAGGAAGACGACCTCGATGCGCGCTATCGGCACCTGATCTCGTTGTTCGACCGCCGGGATACCGACGGGCTATTCCACGAGGATGTTCTTGGCGAAATCGGATCGTCCACAGATATCGCCGAGGACGATGCGGTCGCGACACGTAGATTCGATGAGATGCTGCGGTTGCAGTTCGGTCACTGGTTGCCGGACAATATGCTGTTGCGCCAGGACAAGATGAGTATGGCCGCCGGCATCGAGGGTAGGGTTCCTTTTCTTGATCACGAGTTGATCGAGTTCGCTTTCGGGCTTCCTCGAAAGTTCCACATTCGTCGACTGATCGGGAAGTACTGCTTGCGGCGTGTGGCGGAAGGGTTGCTTCCGCGGACGACGGCTCGACGACGCAAGATGCCGTTTTATGTTCCGGTGGAAGGTCACTTTGGTAACCCACGCTTTCTTGCGATGATGGAAGACCTGATCGGGGACGAGGCGGTTCGGCGACGAGGCATTTTCAGGCCCGAGGCCATCCAGGGGCTCCGCAAGGCGCTTCACGACCGCGAGTTTATCCTGGCCAAGCAGGTCTTCAGTCTGATGACACTCGAGTTGTGGTTTCGGTCGTTTATTGACGGTAGCGGCTCGCGCCGCTTGACCAATCCCTGACGAGATCCCTATAGATATGGATACGGACTGATCGGAGGATGCAGTGAAAGTAGCGATTCTGGCAGGTGGGATGGGCACTCGGCTTGCCGAGGAGACCGAGATCCGTCCGAAACCGATGGTGGAGCTCGGCGGACGTCCCATCCTCTGGCACATCATGAAGCACTACGACAGCTTCGGGCACCGGGAATTTGCGATCGGCCTGGGCTACAAGGGCGAATACATCAAACGCTGGTTCATGGACTATGCGGCCCTGGAGGGCTCTCTGACGGTGCAAACGAAGACGGCTGAGGTCGTCACCCATGCCACTCACAGCGAGGATTGGTCGGTCGATCTGATCGAGACCGGTTTGCACACCATGACCGGCGGTCGTATCAAACGACTGGCACCCTGGTTGGGCGAATCCACCTTCATGTTGACCTGGGGGGATGGTGTCTCCGATGTCGATCTGGACAAGCTGCTCGCGTTCCATCGGTCCCATGGCAAGCTGGCGACAATGACGGCGGTCCGACCGGCGGCCCGCTATGGCCACCTGGAATTCGACGGCGACAAGGTGGTGCAGTTCACGGAGAAGCCCCAGACCAGCGAAGGTTGGATCAATGGGGCGTTCTTCGTGCTGGAACCTCAAATCTTCGACTATATTGACGGCGACAATGTTATGTGGGAGCACGCACCCCTCGAGCGACTAGCGGGTGACGGGCAGTTGATGGCGTACAAGCACGACGGCTTTTGGCAGTGTATGGACACGCTGCGCGAGAAGCACATTCTCGAAAACTTATGGAACAGTGGCAACCCGCCGTGGAAGAGTTGGGAGTAGTTTGATGCGTGTTCTTGTAACCGGAAACCGTGGGTACATCGGGTGTGCCCTCGTGCGATTGCTTCAAGAGCAGGGGCACGAGGTCCGCGGCCTGGACTCTGATATTTTCCGCTCCTGCACTTTCACCGGAGAGGTTCCTGACATACCGACTCTGGTCAAGGACGTCCGCGAGGTCGAGGCGACCGATCTCGACGGATTGGACGCGATCATTCACCTGGCGGGTCTCTCCAACGATCCGCTCGGCGACTATCTACCGAATCTGACGGATGAGATCAATCACCGGGCCTCGGCACGATTGGCCGGACTAGCCAAGCAAGTTGGCGTCGGTCGGTTTCTATTCGCGTCTTCGTGCAGCAATTACGGTGCCGCAGGCGATAACTTCCTCGACGAGAACGCCGCGTTCAATCCAGTCACGCCATACGGCGAATCCAAGGTCAACGTCGAGCGTTCGGTCTCTCAACTTGCCGACGACAATTTTAGCCCGGTGTTTCTGCGGGCCTCCACCGCCTACGGATTGTCTCCACGCATCCGATTCGATCTCGTGATCAACAATCTGACTGCCTGGGCCTTCACGACGGGTCGGGTGTATCTCAAGAGCGACGGCACGCCGTGGCGGCCGATCGTGCACATCGAAGATATTTCGCGGGCCTATATCGCGGCTCTCGAGGCCCCCCGTGAGTTGGTCCACAATCAGGCTTTCAACGTCGGTACGACAACCGAAAATTACCAGATCAGCGAACTGGCTGACATCGTCCAGGACGTGGTTCCAAACTGTCGCGTCGAGTATGCCCCCGACGCGGGCCCCGACAAGCGCTGCTATCGCGTGGACTGTAACCGGATTGCACGGACGCTCCACGGCTTCAAGCCACAGTGGACCGCCCGTCTCGGCGTCATCGAGCTGTACGAGGCCTATAAACGGGTCGGCCTGACCCTGGAAGCGTTCGAAGGCGAACAGTTCATGCGAATCGCCCATGTAAAGAAGCTCATTGGAGACGGCGCGATGGGGACGGATCTACGTTGGGTGACGGCGAAGGAAGCCGGGTCGTGAGTCGGTCGATTTCTGAAACATCCTGCCGCAGCTGCAGCAGCGACGACCTGTCCGTAGTCCTGGACCTTGGTTCGACACCGCTTGCCGACCGGATGCCGACTGTCGAGCAACTTGCTGATCCGGAACCGACCTTTCCGTTGACCCTGGTCTACTGTCAGGACTGTGCACTCGTGCAGATACGCGAGACCGTGCCGCCGGAGATCCTGTTCTGTGATGACTATCCTTATTTTTCGTCATTCTCCGACGCGCTGCTGAAGCACTCTCGGGCAAACGTCGAGGAGCTGATCGATCGACGTCAACTGGGACCGGAGAGTCTGGTCATCGAATTGGCCAGCAACGATGGCTACTTACTTCAGTACTACAAGCAACAGAACATACCTGTCCTGGGAATCGATCCTGCCGAGGGGCCCGCGAACGCTGCTATTGAGCGAGGCATTCCGACGGAGAACGTGTTCTTCACACGAGAGTTGGCAGATCGACTAGCCGCGGAAGGCCGACGAGCCGATGTCATTCACGCCAACAACGTGCTGGCTCACGTCGCGGATACCAACGGTTTTGCGGCGGGTGTGGCAGCAATCCTCAAGGACGATGGTCAGGCCGTCATCGAGCATCCTTACGTTCGGGATCTTGTGGATAAGAACGAATTCGACACGATCTATCACGAGCATCTCTGTTACTTTTCGGTCACTGCCCTCGATGGGCTTCTTCGAAGACACGGTCTTTACCTTCAGGACATCCGGCGACTCACAATCCATGGTGGTTCTCTGCGTTCGTACATCGGGAAATCCGATACTCCCAGTGAGAATGTCACTCGATTGCTCAAGGAAGAGCGGGGGTTGGGGATGGACGGCCCCGAATACTACGTCGAGTTTTCGGGCCGGGTGCAAGAACTCCGCAAGAGCCTGCATTCGCTGCTCACAGATCTGAAAGCGAAGGGACACAGTATTGCGGCGTACGGTGCGGCGGCAAAAGGCAGCACGTTGATCAACGTGGTGGGAATCGGCAGCGAGCTGGTCGACTTCGTTGTCGATCGCAACACTCACAAACAGGGCCGTCACATGCCCGGCAAGCGCATACCGATTCTTGCTCCCGAGGAACTCCTCAAGAGGATGCCCGACTACACATTGGTTCTTCCCTGGAACTTCGCCGACGAAATCCTTGAGCAACAGGCGGAATACCGTCAGCGCGGAGGTCGATTCATTATTCCGGTCCCTTCACCCAGGGTCGTATGAGTTGTCCCGCCTGCAGCGAAGGTACGCTGGAGTCCTTCTTTCGTGTGGAGTCGGCGCCGGGCAATAGTTGCCTGCTGATGGAGTCGGCCGAGGAGGCCCGCGCCTACCCTCGCGGCACGATAGACCTGGGGTTCTGTAGTCGTTGTGGGTTCATATCGAATCAAGCGATCGACCTGTCGCTGACAGAATATTCCGGACGCTACGAGGAAACCCAGGGGTTTTCCCCGACGTTTCGGAAGTTCCACGAGCGGTTGGCTAGAGATTTGATTGAGCGACACGACTTGCGAAATAAGCACGTCGTCGAGATCGGATGTGGCAAGGGGGAGTTTCTCCACATGCTCTGCGCGTTCGGTGACAATGACGGTCTCGGCTTCGATCCGTCTTACATCGAGGGGCGTGAGCAACCGATTCGTGGCGAGCGAGTACGGTTCATCACGGAGTACTTTTCCTCCGATCAGTCGGTGGATGAGGCCGACTTCGTGGCGTGTAAGATGACGCTCGAACACATCCCGGAGTGTCGCGAGTTCATGAGCGCGATCCGTCATTCCGTGCACGGCCAGCCGGACACGGTTGTGTTTATTCAGGTCCCAGAGGCGACCCGCATCCTGACCGAGTGCGCGTTCGAGGACATCTACTACGAACACTGCTCATACTTCACCCCATACTCGCTCCGTCGCCTATTCGATGGCCTTGGCTTCGAGGTCGTGCGGAGCGATATCGAATACGACGGCCAGTACTTGACCGTCGAGGGGCGTTACGGGCAGCCCGGGTCGTCCTCCCCGTCGAGCGGACTCGCGGACGACGCGGAGTTGACACGACTTAAAGATCTTGTCGGGAGTTTTCCGCAGCGGGTTGCCGAGAAAGTCGGCCAGTGGCGCGACGAGATCCAACGTCGAACGGCCGCGGGAGAGCGGATCGTACTCTGGGGTTCCGGTTCCAAGGGTGTCTCATTTCTGACGACCCTCGGCATCACCGATGAGATCGAGCACGTGGTCGATATCAACCCCCATCGACAGGGCTTTTTCATGGCCGGGACCGGGCAGCGCATCGTCGCACCCGAAGATCTGAAGTCTCTTCGCCCGGATTACGTCGTGATCATGAATCGGATTTACACCGAAGAGATCCGCCAGATGCTTACGGAGCTTGGGCTGCATCCCGAGCTCGCGGCCCTCTGATGGCCGGCTCGGCCAGCTGTCCGGTCTGTCGTCAGACCGAGACCGAAACGACCGTCGAGCTGCGGGGTGTCCCCGTCTTCTGCAATGTTCAGTATCCCAGCGCAGAGGAAGCACGCGCCCAGCCCACCGGGGATCTCGTGCTGGAGCTATGCCGGGGCTGCGGTCATCTATTCAATCGGACATTCGACGCGAGCCTGCTGGACTACAATCAGGAATACGAGAACTCCCTCCACTTCTCGGCGGTTTTCAACCAGTTCGCCCATGACCTGGCCGTGGGGCTTGTCGATCGGCACGACCTACGCGGGAAACGGGTCCTGGACGTGGGTTGCGGAAAAGGGGACTTCCTGAGTCTGATCAGTGACCTGGGTGGGAACGATGGTTTCGGCTTCGATCAGAGTTACGAGATTGGACGCGCGGCGATCCCGGAACGAGGCACCGTTCGCTACTTCAACGAGTTCTTTGGACCCCAGCATTCGGATCTGTGTCCAGACCTAATCACCTGCCGTCATGTTCTCGAGCATATCGTCGAGCCGGTTCCGTTTCTGAAGGGACTATCAGACGCTGTCGCCGAGCCCGGCCACTGTCGTTTCTACCTGGAAGTCCCAAACGCGCTGTTCACGGTACGGGATCTTGGAATCTGGGATCTTATCTACGAGCACTGTCAGTACTTCTCCGCGTCTTCATTGGCGCGGGCGTGTACGCTAGCCGGGATTGCGACGGACGATGTCACGGAGAGCTTTGGCGGGCAGTACCTGGGTCTGAACGGGCGGATCGCGGCGCAGGAGAGTGCTGCGGGGACCTTCGTGGACCCCTCTGGCGTCGTCAGGACGGCGACGCGGTTTCATGAGGCGTTCCAGAGCAAGCTTCAGCGTTGGCGCGCCGCACTGTCCACTCTCCCGGCTCCCGTCGTCGTCTGGGGCGGCGGCTCCAAGGGCGTGACGTTCTTGAATCTGGTGGATCGCGACGCAAAGGTCACCGCGATCGTCGACGTCAATCCACACAAGCAGGGAAAGTTCGCCCCCGGGACCGGCCACCCGATCGTCAGCCCCGCCGATCTACGGGAGCTGCGACCGCAGACGGTGCTGGTAATGAACCCGCTCTATCGGGATGAAATCGCGGGGATGCTCGACGGGCTGGGGTTGAGCCCGTGTCTTACCGATCTGGATTAAAAAAAAGGGGTGACCGGGTTAGCCCCGGTCACCCCTCTATCAAAACTCACTCACAGACGCGTCTAGCGTCCGCGGTCTCTACTCAAGCTCAGCTCTTTCGAGCGGGCAATCGAGAGTCTGGTTGGCGAACGCCAGCGCGTTCTTGGCCCAGTTGTAGTTCCCCGAAGCGTACGCGTCCTGAACGATCGCGATGATGCCGGCCTCGGTGTAGGGGTAGTTCAGCTCAGAACTGGACGCGTTGAGCAGCGCCGCAGTGGCGTGCCGGCCGAGGGCCTTCTCGCCACCGCCACCCTGCCAGAGCGCGGCGGACAGCGTGATGTTTCCGAACGAAGCCGGAACGCCGAACACGTCGATGTAGTGATCGCCCATCCATCCGGGGGTGTAGCCATCCCAGTTGCCCCAGTGGTGCTCTTGCTTCCAGTAGCCCGGCGTGCAGCCCTGGCCGAGTTCGTTCGTGCAGTCGGCGTTGCAGCCATCACCATCGTCGTTGTTGCCGTCGTCGCAGTCCTCGCCGTCATCCAGGATGCCGTCGCCACAGACCGGGATCGTGCAATCGTTGCGGCACTCGTCGTCGTCGACCATGTTGCCGTCGTCGCAATCCTCGTCGGCGTCAACAATGCCGTCGCCACAGACCGGAATCGTGCAGTCGTTACGACACTCGTCGTCGTCGATGTCATTGCCGTCGTCGCAATCCTCGTCGGCGTCAACAATGCCGTCACCACAGACGGGGATCGTGCAGTCATTGCGGCACTCGTCATCGTCGATGTCATTCCCGTCGTCGCACTCTTCGTTGGGATCGACATTTCCATCGCCACAGCGCGGAATCGTGCAGTCATTGCGGCACTCGTCATCATTCACTGAGTTGCCGTCGTCGCATTCTTCGCCGTCATCCAATTCGCCATCGCCACAGACCGCAGGCACGGTTACTCCCGCGCCGATCCAGACCAACGAAGCGATGAGTTCTCCGGAAGCCGTGTCGTCACGAGATACCGGGAGGATCGTAATCATCGAACTGGCCGCGCCCTCGTTGGCCGGCACATTGACGGACATGCTCAGCGTATCCCACAGCTCGCCGTCGTTACTGCCGAGCGGATTGATGAGCGTTGACATCACGCCGTCGACGTTGAGGTCGATGACATTGGGCCGACCTTCGCCGACGCTTCCGGCAAATACAACCAGATCGACGGTTCGCGCGACCGTTGCTGCCGGAAACTCGAAAGTTTGCGGGATCATACTCTTGCGGGGTTCCGGGAAGAGTCCGAACGCCAGATCGACACCGTCACGAAGCTCGATGTCGGCGGAATTGCCGCCCGTGTCCATGATGACCACCAGGCCGGCACCACTGTTGCCGCCGGCGTAGTCCATATCACCTACGTCGACGAAGTTGAGGCCGCCGGCTACCAGCGCGACGTCGCCGGTTACGTCCGCCCGGAACGCACTGTAGTAGAAGTCGTTCCCGTCGAAGTTGAAGAAGAAGGCCGGCCCACCGATGTCGGTGCCGAGGATCGGCGTTCCATCAAGAAGGATCGAATCATCGCCGAGTTGGTTGCCGATTTCTTCTCCGCCCCAGTAGGCGATGACCTGTTTGATGTCGCCCGTCGGAAGCGTGATCTCGATCGTGCCGCCGTTGGTCTCAAACGTTCCGATTCCGGCGGCGACGACCTCGTCGCCCGATTCCAGAACCAATCCCAACGGAGCGCCCAGCGTCTCGGTACCGTCCGCCAGCGAGGGCGTGATGGTAGCGAGCAGCAGCAGCGCGATTCCCATCAGTGTGGGAAATCTGTGTGCTCTCATTTTTGAGTTCCTCCCGAAAAACCAGCCCGTGTTGGTGCCAGCTTTTCAAAAATGTAACAAATTGCCTTTGACTCGTGCGTAACGTAGTCGTTGTATCAGACTCTACGGCCAATTCTCCTCGGAGCGAGCCAAATGTCGCTCAACTACTAGAAATAATTCTTAGATTATTGAAAGTATTATCGAGTGATTCCGTTGCAATGGGATCAACCCCGGTCCGCTCCGACTCTCAGGAGCAGACGCAGCCACCACAGGTCATCCCACCGGAACAGTCGGCGTCAACTTCGCACTGCTCGCCTGCAGCGCCGTTCAGATTGCCGTCGCCGCAGACCGGAACCGTACAGTCGTCGTCGCAGGTGGCACTCGCACCGGCGTCGTCGCAGACTTCCAGGCCCGCGTCGATGGCGCCGTCCCCACAGGTCAACAAGACTCGATAGACGTTGTCGGTGCCGGTGCCGGCCAGGTAGAGCGTGCCCCCGTCATCGACGGCGACGCAGAAGTCTGACGCCTCGGTGAAACCGTTGATCCCATCGCCCGTGGAGTCCATCAACTCGGTCACTCCACCACCCTGCGATATTTCGAATGCGTTCTCCGATCCGAACGCGGCCACGTAGATCTTGCCGTTGCCGGCGACGGCGATGCCGGTTGGATTGTCGAGGGGTGCACCGATTCCGGCGCCGGCACTGTCGAGAATCTGGCGGATGACACCGCCCGGATAGATCCGAAACACGTTGTCGCTGACGTTGCCGGTGATGTAAAGCGAATCGTCGGGGCCGACGGCCAGGGCATGTGGCGCAGCCAACAGATTTCCCATGCCGTCGCCACTTGCATCCATTATCTCGGTGAT
>Ga0224508_10000144_pt1 | contig 74732 bp, 62 predicted proteins | sample SF_Jan12_sed_USG_4_FD_170157 | JGI IMG/M metagenome (GOLD analysis project Ga0224508, IMG submission 170157) | Sediment microbial communities from San Francisco Bay, California, United States - SF_Jan12_sed_USGS_21 | ecosystem: Environmental > Aquatic > Marine > Sediment | place: USA... | reverse complement strand
TACTGTCGCTGGCATTACTGGGGTATGACCTGCCCGCGGTCGCTGCCGAGCAACAACAAGTCAGCCGTTCCGCCGGCAAGCTCAAGCTGGATCAGGACACCGATTTGTCGCAGCTGCTAAAGATGCGCGAGCCGGTGACCAAAACCAGGCCGAGTGAACCGGAAAACTACGCGGCTTCCGCCACGAAGCAAAACCTCGACGGTATTGCGAATCGACACGACCAGTTATTCGAGATCTATGATGCAGACGTGGCGCTGATATCTGACATCGATGGCGATGGTTACCACCACGCCATCAACGTCTATTTTGACGTGGATGTCAGTTATGACAGCGCCACGGTTTACGCCAAGCTTTATCTCAGTCGTGAAGGCGAACCCTGGAGCCAGTACTACACAACCGATCTGTTTACGATTTATGGCGATGATGTTACCGACGCCTACGAGGTCGAAACCGAGCTGCTAGAGGGCTACCCGCCCGGGTACTACGATGTGCTGGTCGAGATCTACAGCCTGGACCATGCCTACATGGTGGCCAGTGAAGTGCTCGACTACTACTACCTCGGTCGAGACATCATGATCGAAGACCGCTCCTGGGATGAACCTTACGAGGACTACTATTACGAGGATAGTTATTCCCACGGCGCCGGCAGTATCGCCTCGCTACTCGCATTTTTCCTGATTATCCAGGTTGTGATCGCAGCCAGGGGAGCCCTCGCGTTATCCCCCTGTAAAAACAGCGAAAATAAGAAGAAGAACAGGCTTCTCTGAGCTGCGGTCCTTTATCCCCCGGCGCGCAAGCGCTATGCCCGTGGAGGGCGTCGTTCCTGCCAGGCAACCCCCAGCCTGGTGGGAACATTTTATTTTACCGACATCACCCGCGTTTCGAGTGGGCTCGTGTAAGCGGAGATTCGCTAATAGTGAAGTTTTGACTGGATTTCCGCTTGCGCGGGAATGACCGGGAGATGGGACGGGAGCGCACTTCCCTGTGGTTCAGGAGTTTTCCGGGACTTCGCCCTGGAAGCGGTCGACGAGCAGTTGCTGGATGCTGTGGCAATCTTCTCTGCTGGCCCAACCGAGGCTGATCACCTTGCTCTTGACCTTGCCATCCGCGAGCACAGTCAGGGTGACCGAGCGCAATGACGGCTCCGCCTTGTATATGTTGTCCACCGCGTAAAACTTACCGCAGGTGAGACCATCATCATCGAGCACCAGGCGAGGCGCGGTCCAGCGCTGGCGAGCGTAATGCAGCGCCATCAAGGCGGTGATAGCGAACACGATATAATGCTGTATCACCGGCGGCCAGGCCCAGGCGCCAAGCAGATACAGTAATATCGGCGCCAAAGCGATATTAAGCGCCATGTGTATCACGCGCGGTTTGCTGGAATAAAAGATATGTTTTGTCTGGTCGCTCATTTCGGTCAACGCCGTGCCAGTTTAGTCCCGCTGTAGCCTGCAGCTATCGGGATAGACCTTGATTGCTGGCACCTGGTTTTGTACCAGTTCGTTTTGCAAGGTTTCCCAATAGTAAGTGCTCAGCAGGTCTCCGTGATACTCGCGGAAAAGTTGACGTTGCGCACGATCGTTTATGCATAATCCGGCTTCGATTTCCTCCGGCAGAAAAATCACGCCATCCTCGAAGTACCAGTCGGGAATGTCTTCTTCGCCATCGAAACGATCGAGGTTACTGCGTATTTTGACCTCAACCATGTCCTCAAGTGCGTCATAATCGTACAGGTAAACCTTGAGAAAATGGCTGACGCCATAGTTACGTGCATCGAGATCCTTGTTAAAAATATTGGCGGCGGCATTGTTCTTGATGCAATCGCCGAGACTTTCGATGACAATGCGTACCTCTCTTTCAGCCGCGTTTTCCAGGAATACAGGCAGCGGTGTCATGCGCGGCTGCACGATCAGGTACTTGAATACGACCATATCGCCTTGTTGGGTGACGGTTTCGCTGGCCTCGACCAACAGTTCCTCGAGCAGGCGCTCGGCAAATAACTCGCGCTCGAGCGCGATGTTGAAGTAAATGATATTGTCCAGCATGCTGCCGGTGCGATTGATTTCATGTACCCGGCTATATTTTGCCTTGACCGAATCGATGCCTTCGAATTTACCCCACTTGTAACCATCGGTCGGGTGATTGCGAATTACCTTGAGATTGTAGGCGGATTGCGGTCCGGCAAAACCGATAGCTACTGTACCGGCCTCCCCTATAGCGGTGTCCAGTAATCCGCCCGTGGTTGCGATTTCCTGCTTGATCTCGTTAATGACTGCGACCTTGCCGACGTGGTTGTAGCCGATGGTTGAATAGTTCAAACCCAGCGCCCGTTGTGGCATTAGTGAGTGCAGGTAAGCGCTTAACTCGTGGTAGTAGCGGGTAGTAACGTGAAAATTTGCGAGCGTCGAACTGAACAGGTTGTGGGCGAGGTGCTGGTCGAGAATGACTGCGTCACAGTAGACACCTTTGTTGTTATTGAGCAGGGCAATAATCAGTGGTGCGTAACTGCCGTCCGCAAACTTGATCTTGCCCACCAGGTAGGCGCCGCGATTGCGATAAAATCCGGCATCGATCATTTCCAGGTGTTCAATTCTCGATCCGCGTCGACCGGCGAGGCGATTGATACGCCAGGTGATGGCTGAACTATCACCTGCAATATCATGATAGGGAATCGAAAACTCCGGTACCTCATTCAGGATCTGCTCGATCAATTCCGGGTTGACCTGATCCTTCACCGGGAAGTGTTTCAGCAGTTCAACCGGGTACTTGTCGCTGCTTTCAGCGAATCCAAACGACGAGTATTCGACTGGCTTCCATTCATCGCGGTAGACCATGCGTCGGATTGAGTGCATGAAGGCGTAAGCGACATCAGATTCGTAACGGTGTTCGATCATGCGCCAGAAATGATCTTCGAGCTGATTCAGGAAACTGGCGTCGACCGAAATATTGGGTTGTATCGCCTGCAGGTAGGCGCCCATGCGATGAATATAGGAGCTATACAGCGACAGACGATGCCGGCTCAACCAGATCGAGGTGCTGTGATGCTGTTGCTCAAACGCGGCCTTGGCCTGGTAGGGAACTTCGAGAAACTCCTGGTAAAACTGCTCGAACTGCTCGAGTACCCAATCGGCGGTTATCCTGATACGGTTTTCGCGATTGTTTGCACCGATCAGCCTGAAGGTAAATTGCTCCAGGTTCATGCCGAGGGACGCATTTCCAGCAAAGATTTATTGGCCGACTTATCCAGGAAAGTCATCAAAGTGGTTGACCAGGGTTCCGATGCCGGGAATCGATATCTGTATTTCAGTGCCGGGTTTCATCGTGCGTGCGCCAACCGATGTGCCGCAACAGATCAGATCACCGGGTACCAGGGTTTGAAACTCGGAAATCATGGCGACAATTTGTTGTGGGCTATAAATCATATCGCTAACCGGGTAATCCTGGCGGTTTTCTCCGTCCTGGATAGCAAGAATGTTAAGCCCGGACGGATCGATTTCGGTATTGATACAGGGTCCCAGCGGGGTGAAGGTATTGTAACCCTTGCTGCGGGTCCACTGTTGAAAGGCTTTATCTTCGAATAAAAATTCGATTGCAGTCACGTCGTTGACACAGGTGTAACCGAAGATATGCTTATCAGCCTCTGCGGCCGAGATGTTGCTGCACTCCTTGCCAATAACGATACCGAGCTCTGCCTCGAAGATAACGCGTCCGCTGTGTCCGCGCGGTCGAAATATCGTTTCACCAGGGCCGACAACACTGCTCACCGGCTTCATGAAGTAAAGTGGTGTTGCCGGAATCGTCTGACCTTCCGCTTCGGCGCGCTCATGGAAATTATTCCAAAGTGCGAGTATTGAATTCGGTGTGCAGGGCGCGAGAAGTTTGACTTCGGATAATGAAACTGTCTCGCCGGTTAGGACAGGTTCCTCGAATAAAGTATTGTTACAAATCGAGATCTGGTCGCCGTCGAGCGTCCCCAGGTGTGTATGGTCGTTGCTGTCGAAGCGTACCCAGATAGTCATGGTCGTTGGTTCAACTAGTTGCTCAAGAGGGCGCGGAATCTAACACAGGTTTGCCTAAATTTAAATTTGGATTGAGTAACCGCGATTAATGGATTGGATGTGCCGACAAGAACTTAATCCTGACTATTTGACTGACTGCGTGGACGCAATGGCAAACTTTGGCGTAGAATGCGCCGGTTTTTCACCCCTGGGGTTCGTGAGGTTAATAATGAAAGTTTGCGTAGTGGGAGCGGGCGCGATCGGTGGCATGATGGCGGCAAAACTGGCCCAGTCCGGTCATGAACTGTCGGTTATCGCGCGCGGCGCACATCTCGATGCGATTCGGGCAAATGGTCTGAAATACATCGAAAACGGCGAAGAGCTCGTCATCACCGATATTTTTGCAACCGCCGAGATGGCAGAAGTCACCGGGCAGGACATCGTGCTGCTCGGGGTTAAGGCGCATCAGATAGAACCGATCGCCGACAAGCTGATGGGTATGCTGTCTGAGACCGGGGTTATTGTCACTTTACAGAACGGTATTCCATGGTGGTACTTCCAGAGGCTGGAAGGCGAGTACCAGGACCGAATCGTGCGCACCGTGGATCCTGACGGTGCCATTGCCGCCGCAATCGATCCCGATCGAATCATCGGTTGTATCGCGTTTCCGGCGGCGACTATCGATGAACCCGGCGTTATTCGCCACATCGAGGGCAATCGGTTTCCCGTCGGCGAACTCGACGGTTCGGAATCTGAACGGGTGCAGTCGATCTGCAATGCTTTTGTCGAAGCCGGATTTAAATCTTTCGTACTACCCGATATTCGCTCGGAAATCTGGCTCAAGCTTTGGGGCAACCTGTCGTTTAACCCGATCAGCGCGTTGACGCATTCCACGCTCGTCGATATCTGCCAGTTTCCGCAAACCCGCGCACTGGCGGCACAGATGATGACCGAGGCCCAACAGATAGCCGAAAAACTGGGCGCCAGTTTCCGGGTTTCGCTGGACCGGCGTATCGAGGGTGCCGAAGGTGTCGGCAAGCATAAAACCTCGATGCTGCAGGATCTCGAAGTCGGTAAGGCGCTCGAAATCGATGGCATGCTGGGCGTGGTGGTTGAGTTGGGAGAGCAGACCAATACCCCGACCCCTGCAATCAACACGGTGTTTGCACTGGTTAGCCTGCTCAACAAGACCGTTCAGGAAGAGGGGATCAAGGTAGCTGGCCAGGTGGTTTGATTAAATAGATGCTTTGATCGCAGGCATCAACGTGACATCATTGAAAACGTGCCCGGTTCGGCGCGTTTTTTTTTGCAATTACTTTTATCTGGCATACGATATGGCAAAATTTTTCGAGGTGGGGTAGCGAAGCGATGAAAATACACGAGTATCAGGGCAAGGAAATTCTGCGTGATTACGGGGTCGCAGTTCCCGATGGCAAAGCCTGCTTTTCGGTCGATGAGGCGGTTGCTGCTGCCGAGTCCATGGGCGGAGAGAAATGGGTCGTCAAGGCGCAGATCCATGCCGGTGGCCGCGGTAAAGGCGGTGGCGTAAAACTTGCCGACAGTGTCGATCAAGTTCGCGCTCATGCTAACGATATTCTGGGAATGACGCTGATAACCCACCAGACCGGTCCCGAGGGCAAGGAAGTAAAACGCCTGCTGGTCGAGCAGGGAGCGCCGATCAAGGACGAGCTTTATGTTGGCCTGGTGGTCGATCGCGCAACCCAGCGCGTTACCGTTATGGCCAGTTCCGAAGGCGGTACCGAGATCGAAACCGTGGCCGAGGAAACTCCCGAATTGATACACAAGGTTTCGGTCGATCCAAAGACCGGGCTCACCGAGGTCGAAGCCGAGGGTCTTGCAAACAAGATCGGAATTCCTGATGAACTGGTAGGCGAAGCCGGAAAATTGATGCAGGCGCTGTACCAGGCGTTCTGGGACAAGGACGCCTCGCTCGCCGAAATCAATCCGCTGATCGTGACCGAAGACGGTCGTGTCATGGCACTCGATGCCAAGATGAATTTTGACGAAAGCGCAATGTATCGCCATCCCGAACTGGAGGAATTGCGCGATCTCGACGAAGAAGACGTTGACGAAATCGAAGCGTCGAAATTCGGTCTTAACTATATCTCGCTGGACGGCACTATCGGTTGCCTGGTCAATGGCGCCGGCCTCGCGATGGCGACCATGGATATCATCAAGCTGTATGGTGCCTCGCCGGCAAACTTTCTTGATGTTGGCGGTGGTGCAACCACCGAGCAAGTGACCGAAGCATTTAAGATAATGCTCAAGAATTCAAACCTGAAGGCCATCCTGGTCAATATATTCGGTGGCATTATGCGCTGTGACGTGATCGCCGAGGGGTTGGTCAACGCCGCGCGCGAAGTCGATCTTTCGGTACCCCTGGTGGTGCGACTCGAGGGTACTAACGTCGAAAAGGGACGACAGATTCTGGCCGACTCCGGCATTTCGGTTATCAGTGCAACCACCATGGCCGATGCGGCCGAAAAAGTGGCTGCGGCCGCGGCAGGAGCTTAACCATGTCGATATTGATCAATAAAGATTCACGCGTGGTCACCCAGGGTATTACCGGCAAGACCGGCATGTTTCATACCCATCATTCGATCGAGTACGCCAATGGCAAGCAGTGCTACGTCGCCGGGGTAACCCCGAAAAAAGGCGGGCAGGTAGTTGAAGGCGTGCCGGTATATGACAGCGTGGCGGAAGCGAAAGCCGAAACCGGTTGTAATGTTTCGGTAATTTACGTGCCGCCTCCGTTTGCAGCCGCTGCAATCGACGAAGCGGTTGAAGCCGGGATCGAAGTTGTTATCTGTATTACCGAAGGTATCCCGGTCAAAGACATGATTCTGACCCGCGATCGCATGCAGGGGTCGAGTACGATCCTGGTCGGGCCGAACTGCCCGGGCGTTATCACGCCTGAAGAATTGAAGATCGGCATCATGCCAGGATATATTCATCAGAAAGGTCGTGTCGGTGTGGTATCGCGTTCCGGCACTTTGACCTACGAAGTGGTCGATCAGCTGAGCAAGCTGGGTCTCGGGCAGTCCACCTGCGTTGGTACCGGTGGTGACCCGGTCAATGGGCTCAAGCATCTCGACGTGATGCAGATGTTCAATGACGACCCCGATACCGATGGTGTTGTCATGTGCGGTGAAATCGGCGGTACCGATGAAGAAGCCTGCGCCGAGTGGATCGCGGACTACATGACCAAACCCGTGGTTGGCTTTATTGCCGGGGTCACCGCACCCCCGGGCAAGCGCATGGGGCATGCCGGCGCGATAATTGCCGGTGGCAAGGGCACTGCCGATGAAAAGATAGCGGCGCTCGAAGCGGCCGGCGTCAGCGTGACGCGTAATCCATCGGATATGGGTAAACTGATGCAGGAAGCACTGCAAAAATAGGACTCAGGTTAAAAATAACTTTACACCCCAGTCTCGAGTGGTTTAAAGTCATCGTTGGTATATTGTATACCAGAATAAAAATAGATTAAGGCCCGCTTAAAACAAGGGCTGGATAATCAGGAAAATGATTCGTCTTGGACCCTAAAGGTGATATACGAATTGGCCCGAAATTAATTTATAGTTTCGGGTAGCCAGACTCCTACCCAGGGATCTGGCAATGGGTGTCTCCCGAGTCATGGGAAGGAGGCATTTAGTCTGGACCGCTATCGGTCCTTATATAATGAGGAGCATCATAAATGTATCAATCACAACACACACTCAGGAAAGTGGTCTGTGCGCTCGGCGTCAGTGCCATTCTTGCAGGTATGCCGATTCTCGGACATGCCTGGGAACCGCAAAAGCCGGTTGAATTCGTCGTTATGGCGGGTAAAGGCGGTGGTGCGGACAAGGCGGTCAGACTGCTGCAAAGTATCATTGCATCTGAAAATATGGCGCCGGTTCCGTTTACGCCGGTTAATAAGCCGGGTGGATCGGGTGCCGAAGCACTGGTTCATCTGAACGGCAAGAAGGGTGATAACCACACCATCATGTTCACCCTGAACAGTTTTTACACCACACCGTTACGTCAGCCTGGACTTGGCGTTGATATCACGACTTTTACGCCGATTGCGCGCATGGCTGAAGACACCTTTCTGCTGTGGGTACATTCCGATCGTAAAGACATCAACGATGTCGCTGATTTTGTCAGGGCGGCCAGGAACAAGGGCAGCAAGTGGATCATGGCTGGAACCGGTAAAAACTCGGAAGACAACCTGTTAACCGATTTTCTGAATACCGCTTACGACCTGAATATGAAATACGTTCCCTACAAGGGTGGCGGCAAGGTAGCCAAGGAACTCGCGGGTAAGAATGCCGATTCGACCGTGAATAATCCGTCCGAGCAACTGGGCTTCTACGAAGCCGGTACCACCAAGGCGCTGGCGGCATTCACCGATGACCGTTTACCGCTGTTCCCGAAAGCACCTACCTTCAAGGAAATGGGCTACGACATGGTTTACTACATGCAACGTACCGTGGTTGGCGCGCCCGGCATGAGCGACGAGGCCGCAGCTTATTACAACGATCTGTTCACAAAGGTTTTCAACTCTCCGAAATGGCAGGAATATCGTACCAAGAAGAGCCTGCAGGGCGACCTGCTGACTGGTGATGCGTTGATGAGCTACTGGAAACGCGAGCGTGATGTTCACGAGGTAATGTTGAAAAAAATGGGCGCCATCAAGTAGGGCGCAGCTGGATAATCAAAAGGTGGATAGGGGGGCTCAATCATGACAGTCAGAACTGCAGAATTGTTAATGGCGATAATGATGGGAGCCTTCTCTATCTACCTGATGGTTAAAAGTACTGAACTTCCGATCGGCTGGATCGACGAAGAGGGGCCGGGTGGCGGTACCTGGCCATTCTGGCTTGCGACCATCATGCTGATTTCCTGTGGCGGTATTCTATTCAACTGGTTTCTCAAGAAAGGTCCGATTGCCACTTCGAACAAGGTTTATATCGAGAAACATGTGCTCGGCGACGTCGCCGCAGTCGCGGGTTCGCTAATTGTCACGGTTGGCTTGTTCTCGTTTATCGGTATCTACGGTGCGTTACCGCTTTTTATAATTTTCTATGTCCGTTTTCTGGGTAAGCACTCCTGGGTACTGACGACGATCCTGGCCTTTGCGATACCGGTGGTTATCTTTTATTTCTTCGAAATTACCCTGAAGATTATTCTGCCGAAAGGGATCACCGAACCCCTTTTCCTTCCTTTATACAAAATATTTTTGTAACAAGTATTTTGATCCTGGACTCAGTGGAGAGGCAGTTACATGTTTGAAATTCTAGGACTACTGGGGCAAGGATTTTTAGTCGTATTCGAGCCTCAGAACCTGTTGCTGATTGTCGGTGGCTGCACGCTCGGACTTTTTATCGGCGCGATGCCTGGACTGGGCTCGGTTAACGGTGTTGCGATCCTGTTGCCGCTGACTTTCCTGGTGCCCCCGACGGGTGCCATTATTTTCCTGGCCGCGATTTATTACGGGGCGATGTACGGCGGGGCGATATCATCGATCATGCTGGGTATTCCCGGCGCCTCGACCGCAGTTGCGACAACCTTCGATGGACGCCCGTTGGCGAAACAGGGTATGGCCGACAAGGCCCTGATCGGTGCCGCGGTCGCTTCGTTTGTTGGTGGTTCGATTTCCGTGGTGTTGTTTACTTTTTTTGCACCACCGCTCGCGCACGTCGCTCTGGTGTTCGGTGCACCCGAAGAATTCGCCCTGATGATGCTGGCCTTTGCGACCTTTGTCGGCCTCGGCGGCGATGACATTTTCAAGACCCTGTTTTCGATCTGTATCGGCCTGGTTTTGAGCGCAGTTGGCTTCGACATTATTTCCGGTGAACCGCGACTGGTACTGTGGGACATCACCGGCTTCCTGCACGGGGTTAATTTCCTGGTGCTCGCGATTGGCATTTACGGCATCGGCGAGATGCTGTGGACGGTCGAGGAACATGCCCTCGGTGGTGGCAAGAGCATGCTGTCCGAGGCAACCGTTTCGGTGGCGCGCACCCTTGCCGCGCTGCGTGAACTGGTCAAAACCTGGAAAGCAACCGTGATGGGATCGTTCCTGGGCTATTTTGTCGGCATTCTACCGGCAGCCGGCGCCACCCCGGGCTCGCTGATGGCTTACGGGATTGCCAAGCAGATTTCGAAGGAGCCCGAAAAATTCGGCGAAGGCGCGATCGAAGGTGTGTGCGCGCCGGAGGCCGCCAACAATGCCGCCAGTACCGGTTCGATGCTGCCGATGTTGACACTTGGTATTCCCGGTTCGCCGACGACCGCGATACTGCTCGGCGGTATGGTCATCTGGGGCCTCGAGCCCGGGCCGCGCCTGTTTGTCGATCACAGCGAGTTTGTCTGGGGATTGATTGCATCGTTATACGCTGCCAACCTGTTTACTTTGTTAATCAACATTGCCTTTATCCCGGTATTCATCAAGGTGTTGAAAACTCCGTTTACGATCCTGGCGCCGGTTATTTTTATTCTATGCCTGATTGGCGGTTACGCACCGACCCAGGACATGCACGATGTCTGGTTGATGATCGTGTTTGGCATCGTCGGTTACCTGATGCGCAAACTCGATTACCCGCTGGCGCCCGCGGTACTGGCAATCGTGCTGGGGCCACTGGCAGAACCCGCCATGCGTCAGTCGCTGATTATCAGCGAGGGCTCGTTCATGATTTTCTTCGAACGCGTCTACGCCGGCCCGATCATGATTGCGGCCTTGATCCTGCTGTTCCTGCCATTGTTCAAGAAGGTTTATGACAGGATTCGCAAGCCACAGCCGCAGGCGGAATAGGCGGTTAAGGGTTATGTCTAGCTATTTAACATTCAACTGGGCGTCACAATGATTTTAAGTGACATTGTTCCCCTCGAGCAATCCAAGGGACTCAAGACGCGAGTCTATGAAGCCTTGCGCGAATTGATCGGACACATGGACATTTACTCCAGCAAGGATCCGATCAGGCTCGATGAGCGTGCCCTTGGGGAACAGCTGGGAGTTAGCCGCACCCCGGTACGCGAAGCGATTTCGCGGCTCGAACAGGAAGGGATTGTCGAGAATATTGCGCGTCGTGGGGCCTTTATAGTACGCAAGAACAAGGAGGAAATACTCGATATAGTCGATGTCTGGGCCGCGCTCGAAAGCATGGCTGCGCGCCTCGCGACCAGCCGTGCCAGCGATGAAGAAATTGCCCAGCTGCGCAAGAATTTCACGTCATTTGATGGCGAAGATGCCCGTGCGCATATCGATGAATACTCGGATACCAACATCGAGTTTCATCAGACGATTATAAAACTGAGTCATTCCGAGTTGATTACCCAGATGGCGGATCAACTTTTTTTTCACATGCGCGCCATTCGCGCCAGCACTATTAAGGATCGTGATCGGATTGCGCAATCGATTATGGACCACACCCGTATCATCGAGGCGATTGAAGAGCGGGATGCCTACCATGCCGAGCAACTGGTCAGGGACCACGCACTTGAACTGGCGAAACATATTGAGCGTTATGTCGATTACCTGGATTAACGCGATCAGCTGAGCCAATTGAAACTGGCTCAAGTAACAAACCAAAGCCAGGCTCCCACGATTTCCGGGCCGGCTTATTAAATCAGAGAGGTAGATGGAAATGTCAACTGTAGCTGAAAAACCACCGCTATCGGATACCGCCACGGACACCCTGAAGGCAAAAACCAAGGATGGATCGGTTATATCCGGTGGTCATTTGGTGGCCAAGGCCCTCAAGGCCGAGGGCGTCGATACCATATTCACGCTATGTGGGGGTCATATCATCGATATTTACGATGGTTGTCTCGATGAAGGCATTCGCATTGTCGATGTGCGCCACGAGCAAACTGCTGCGCACGCCGCTGATGGATATGCACGTCAAACCGGCAAGCTGGGTTGTGTTGTGACCACCGCTGGCCCGGGCTGCACCAACGCGGTTACCGGGGTCGCTACCGCTTTTCGCTCGGAAAGCCCGATATTGCATATCGGCGGGCAAAGCTCGCTGACCCAGCACAAGATGGGTTCGCTGCAAGACTTGCCGCATGTCGACATGATGACGCCGATTACCAAGTTCGCTTCAGGTGTATTTTCAACCGAGCGTGTTGCCGACATGGTATCGATGGCGGCGCGCGAATGTTTCAACGGCGCTTACGGACCTTCATACCTGGAAATTCCGAGGGATATTCTGGATCGTGAGATTCCGATTGAAACTGCGGTTATTCCCGAACCAGGCTCATATAGAGCTTCGGTCAATTCCATCGGTGATCCGGCAGACATTGAAAAACTCGCCGATATCCTGGTTAAAGCGAAGCGTCCAGCGGTATTACTAGGACAGCAGGTCTGGGCATCACAGGGCCAGGATGCTGCGATCAGTTTCGTGCGTGCGCTCGATATTCCGGCCTATATGAATGGTGCCAGCCGTGGCATGTTGCCGCAGGGCGACCCGCACCACTTCGATCGCACGCGTAGCGATGCGTTCAAGAATGCGGATGTCATCCTGATCGTCGGTACCCCCTTCGATTTTCGCATGGGTTACGGCAAGCGAATCTCCAAGGATGCGACCCTGATACAGATCGATCAAAACTATGCCACAGTCGGTAAAAACCGTGATATCAGCCTTGGCCTCGCCGGCGATCCCGGTTCAATACTGGCCGCGGTCGAGCAGGCTGCATCGGGTCGTATCGATGACGGTGCCAAACAGGAACGCCAGCAATGGATGGCCGAGCTGCGCGACATCGAAGCCACCAAGCTGGAAAAACTGATGCCGATGTTTACCACCGATCAGAATCCGATCCACCCTTATCGTCTCGCCTACGAAATTAACGAGTTCCTTGGAGAAGACACAATTTATATCGGCGACGGTGGAGACATTGTTACCATTTCGGCACAGGCGGTACGTCCGCGCAATCCTGGCCAGTGGATGGACCCGGGTGCATTGGGTTCACTTGGTGTCGGCACCGGCTTCTCGATGGCGGCCAAACTTGCGCATCCAAACAAGGAAGTGGTTTGTCTCTACGGTGACGGCGCCTTCGGCATGACTTCCTTCGACATGGAAACTGCGCAACGCTTCGGTGCTCCGTACCTGGCAGTGATCGGCAACAACTCGGCAATGAACCAGATTCGCTATGGCCAGCTCGCTAAGTACGGGCAGGATCGCGGTGACATTGGTAACAAACTCGGTGATGTGCCTTTCTCCAAGTTCGGTGAAATGATCGGGGGTTACGGCGAAGAAGTGCATGAAGCGAAAGAAATTCAGCCGGCGATGCAACGAGCACGTGAAGCGATTGCGAAGACGGGTAAGTGTGCGGTCGTAAACGTCTGGGTTGACCCTAACGAATACGCGCCGGGCACCAAAGCACAAACCATGTACAAGTGACGAAGCAATCTCCAAAAGATTGCTTCGACCCACTGGGCCTAAAGGCCCTTCGGACCTTGCAATGATGATAGATTTGAAAATTGAACGTTAATTAGAGGTAAATAATGTCTAAGGCTCTAGACCATATCAAAATTCTGGATTTCACCCACGTCCAGTCTGGCCCCACTTGCACCCAGCTGCTCGCGTGGATGGGTGCTGATGTGATCAAGGTGGAACGTCCCGGTGTCGGTGATGCAACGCGCAAGCAACTGGTGGATGTTGAAGGTGCGGACAGCCTTTACTTCACCATGCTGAATCACAATAAGCGCTCGCTGACGCTAAATTCCAAGACCGAAAGCGGCAAGGAAGTATTGGAGCGACTGGTCAAGACCTGCGACGTGCTGGTGGAAAATTTTGCACCGGGAGCACTTGATCGAATGGGCTTCAGCTGGGAGCGTATCCAGGAACTGAATCCACGCATGATCATGGCCTCGGTGAAGGGTTTCGGTCCCGGACCTTACGAGGATTGCAAAGTTTATGAAAATGTTGCGCAGTGTGCGGGTGGCTCGGCTTCTACAACGGGTTTTCGCGATGGTCTGCCTTTGGTTACCGGCGCCCAGATCGGCGATTCCGGCACCGGGCTGCACCTGGCCTTTGGTATTTGCGCGGCCTTGTTGCATCGCGAAAAAAGCGGCCGCGGTCAGCGCGTACTGGCGCCGATGCAGGATGGTGTATTGAACCTGTGCCGGGTTAAACTGCGCGATCAGCAGCGTCTTAAAGCCGGACCACTTACTGAATACTCGCAGTATGGTGAAGGCGTCGAGTTCGGTGAAGCTACGCCCCGCGCCGGCAACGATTCGGGGGGTGGCCAGCCAGGACGCATCCTCAAATGCAAGGGCTGGGAAACCGATCCCGATGCGTATACCTATTTCATTACCCAGGCAGCGGTATGGCAGAGAATTTGCGATGTGATCGGTAAACCGGAATGGAAGGAACACTCGGACTATGCAACCCCGCCAGCGCGCTTGCCGCATCTGAATGAAATCTTCGGCGCGATCGAGGAGTGGACCATGACTAAAACCAAGTATGAAGTCATGGAGATCTGTAATCCGCTCGATATTCCAGTCGGACCGATCCTGTCGATGAAAGAACTCGCCGAGGAACCGTCGTTACGCGAAACCGGTACCATCGTCGAGGTGGACCACCCGGAACGCGGACCCTATCTAAGTGTTGGCTGCCCGGTCAAGTTGTCCGATAACGATGTGGTGGTGGAACGCTCGCCGCTGCTGGGAGAACACTCCGAAGAAATTCTAGGTGATGTTCTCGGTTATAGCGCGGAGGAAATTGCCTCCCTGAAAGAAGCCGGGGCAGTATAAATATGGTCCCCGAGCGGCTCGTATGGTTTGGAGTAATACGGAGACAAACATGAGATTAATCGTTCATGGCCAACAGGCGTATGGCAAATCGGTACTCGAAGCCATTCTGGATAAAGGAGTGGACGAGGTGGTCGCGGTTTATAGCGCCCCCGACAAGGAAGGTCGACCGCTGGATCCGCTCAAGGAATTTGCGCTGCAGCGGGATTTGCCCGTTTATCAACCGGAATCTTATAAGAATCCCGAAGTCTGGGAGCAACTGGCCAGCCATGATGCGGATCTGTGCGTGATGGCCTATGTATTATTATTCGTGCCGGAAGAAGCGCTCAATGTGCCAAAACATGGCTCGATTCAGTACCACCCGTCTCTGCTGCCCTGGCATAAAGGACCGAGCTCGATCAACTGGCCGATTATCATGGGCAAGCAAAAAACGGGTCTGTCGATCTTCTGGCCGGACAATGGTCTGGATACCGGACCGATTCTGCTACAAAAAGAAGTCGATATTGGTCCCGATGATACGCTCGGATCGATATACTTTGACAAGCTGTACCCACTCGGTGTTGACGCCATGCTCGAGTCGATCGAACTGGTGCGTGACGGCACTGCGCCGCGCGATGTTCAGGATCCCGATGCCGGTAGCTACGAAGGCTGGTGTCGCAAGGAAGATGTGCAGATCGACTGGAGCAAGGCTACCGATGAAATTTATAATCTGATTCGGGGAGCTAATCCCCAACCTGGCGCCTGGACTACTTTAAATGGCAGCGAGGTCAAAGTTTTCGACAGCCGCAAGGCAGATGCTAGTGGTGAACCCGGCTGCATTGTTTCGATTGATGATAGCGGCCTCGTGGTTGCGACTGCAGACGGTGCCATTCGGATAATCAAAGTGCGTGCCGATGCCGGTAAAATGACCGCCACAGAGTATGCGGCCGAAATGGGGCTTGCAACAGGAGCGAGGCTGGGTAGTTAAATTGAAAGCGTCCGTCACACTTACTTTTTGCAGCTGGAGTCAACTGACCGTTGCTGTCAATATTCATATCGACAAAGCCCCACTGTTCAGGGTTGGTTTTAACGAGAGGTTGAGGTAAATGATCAAGATTATCCTGGTACCTGTAGATGGAACAGAACGCAGCTCGGAAGTGCTCGACACGGCGCTGGTCATCTCGAAACGATTCAATTCGCATATCAAGGTTGTACACGTGCGTGAACGCGCCAGCGAACCATACATGTTCGGTGGTATACCTAAAAATTACCGCGAAGAATTCGCCAGAATGAGCAAAAAGGCGGTCGATTCGACGGTTGACACAGTACGTACTCAGTTTAACGCCTTCTGCAAACAGGGCGGAGTCAAGATTACCCGCAAGCCATCAGGTTCTAATGAGGTTACTGCCTCGCTGCACGTGCTCGAAGGCGATGCAGAAACTTTGCTCGGCAAGGAATCCCGGCTGGTGGACGTCGTCGCGATGTCACGGCCGACCCATCGCATCGGTGGACCCGGTGTCGGTGAATTACATGAGTCGTTGATGCTGCATTCTGGACGACCGGTGCTGATTGTGCCGCCGGAGTGGAGGGCACATCGTGCCGATCATGCCGCGATTGGCTGGAACGACAGTGTCGAGGCGAGCCGTGCGATTTGCATGACCTTGCCCTGGTTGACCCAAATGAAAAAAGTGACGGTACTGGTATCGAAAAAACGTGAGCCCGCTGTCGGCGAAGTCATCGATTACCTCAAGCGGCATGGCTGTAAAGTCGACTACCAGGTGCTCAGTGGCCGTGGTGGCAATGTCGGCAAAAAAATGCTCGCGACCTGCGCTGATATCGGCGCCGAATTCCTGGTGGTCGGCGGTTTTACCCATACCCGCACCCGGCAGCGCCTGTTTGGTGGGGTCACCAGCCACCTTTTGAGTAATACCAATATAATTACCGTAATGGCGCATTGATGTTCTATTGTGGCGTAATCACATGTTTTAGCTAGCTCCTCCTTGGGTTAAACTTTGCCCCGCTCGTTAAGAGCGGGGATACTTTTTAAGCACACCCTAACTCGAGAAAATTTATATGTCGCAACCTGAGCTCAATTCCGACGCGGTCGACAATCGCAAGCAACGCCGCCGGGGCAAGACCAAGGGCAGGGTGGTTGACCTTAACGCGCTGCTCGAAATCCAAAGCCTGCTCGGTGAAGAATCGCGCGCTCCCGACCTGTTGATCGAGCATCTGCATAAGATCCAGGACAAGCATGGGCACTTGTCGGCCGCACATCTTACCGCGCTGGCCCACGAAATGCGCCTTGCTATGACCGAGGTTTATGAGGTTGCTAGTTTTTACCACCATTTCGACGTGATCCGGGAAGATGATGTTGCACCACCAGCACTCACTGTTCGTGTCTGTGATTCGGTCAGTTGTGAAATGGCCGGTAGCGAAGAGCTTATTGGCGCACTTGAATCCTCGCTGGGTGAAGGTGTGCGCGTGCAACGCGTTCCCTGTGTCGGGCGCTGTGATAAGGCACCGGTTGCGGTGGTTGGCCAGTGCACGGTCGAGGTCGCGACAGCCGAAGCAGTCAAATCGGTGGTCGACGCGGGTAACACTGTTCAACCGATGCCGGATGACAGCATCGATTTCGATGCATACCGTGCAGGTGGTGGATACCAGTTGTATGACAGTTTGCTCGCTGGCGACATCAGCGGAGATAGCATTATCGAGGCACTCGAAGGAACGCAATTGCGTGGCCTTGGTGGAGCTGGCTTTCCGGTCGGGCGCAAGTGGCGCATCCTGCGCGATCAACCCGCGCCGCGCCTGTGCGCGATCAATATCGATGAAGGCGAGCCCGGTACTTTTAAGGACCGCTTCTACATGCTTTCCGATCCGCATCGCTTTCTTGAAGGCATGCTGATTGCGGCCGCTGTGATCGGAATTGACAAGTGTTATATCTACATTCGCGATGAGTATCCATCGGTAATCCAGAACCTCAAGCAGGCAGTCGCGGACCTGGTTAACAAATCAGGTTACCAGTTACCGCACATAGAAATTCGCCGTGGTGCCGGTGCCTACATCTGCGGTGAAGAATCCGCGATGATCGAGTCGATCGAAGGCAAACGCGGGATGCCGCGACTGCGCCCGCCTTACGTCGCCGAGGTCGGCCTGTTCGGTCGTCCAACGCTTGAGCACAACTGTGAATCGCTGTTCTGGATACGTGACGTAATCGAAAAGGGTTCTGAATGGTTCGATGCACAAGGCCGCAACGGTCGCAAGGGCGTGCGCAGTTTCTCGGTGTCGGGTCGCGTCAACAAGCCTGGCGTGCATCTCGCGCCCGCAGGTATCACGATCAAGGAATTGATCGACGAATACTGCGGCGGCATGCTCGATGGTCACCAGTTATACGGTTATTTCCCGGGCGGCGCATCGGGCGGCATTTTGCCGGCCAGCCTGAACGATATTCCGCTCGATTTTGATACGCTGCAGGAATACGGCTGTTTTATCGGTTCCGCGGCGGTCGTGGTGCTATCGGACCAGGACAGTGCCAAACAGGCGGCGTTGAACTCGCTCAAGTTCTTCGCACACGAATCCTGTGGCCAGTGCACACCGTGCCGGGTTGGTTGCGAAAAAGCGGTCAGCATCATGGAGACCGGCGACTGGGATGTCGAGCAATTGAACGATTTGTCGACGGTCATGATCGACGCCTCGATCTGTGGCCTCGGGCAGGCGGCACCGAACCCGATCCTGTCCGTGATTAGATATTTTCCGCATGAACTTGGCATCGAGGAGAATCAATAATGGCGGCAAATCCCGATTCAATCTTCGAAACCATCGAATTCACGCTCAACGGTAATTCGGTCGAGGCCTTGCCTGGCGAGACCATCCTGCAGGCGGCACAGCGTACCGGTACCGAGATCCCGCATCTGTGTTATACCGACGGACTGCGCGCCGACGGTAATTGCCGCGCCTGCATGGTCGAGATCGATGGCGAGCGCGTGCTTGCGCCAAGCTGCTGTCGAAACCCGACCCCGGGCATGATCGTTAACTCGGACAATGAGCGCTCGCAGAAGTCGCAAAAGCTGGTACTTGAGTTGTTGCTGTCAGATATGCCTGAGCAGTCCTACACGCTCGACAATGAATTAACCTACTGGGCCGATAAACTCGAAGTCGGCAAACCAAGATTCAAACCCCGGCATCAACCAAAGGCTGACCTGTCGCATCCGGCAATCGCGGTTAACCTCGATGCCTGTATCCAGTGCACGCGCTGCCTGCGCGCCTGCCGCGAAACCCAGGTCAACGATGTCATCGGTCTGGCCCGTCGCGGGCATCATGCCGAAATCGTATTCGATATCGGTGATCCGATGGGCGAGTCGACCTGCGTCGCCTGCGGTGAATGTGTCGCCGCCTGCCCGACCGGTGCGCTCAGCAATGCCGGCGGTGCCCACCTGGTGGAAGCCGATCAAAAGATTGACTCGGTATGCCCTTACTGCGGTGTTGGTTGTTTACTCACTTACCATGTTAAAGACGATACCATCGTACGTGTCGAAGGGCGCGACGGGCCTGCGAACTTCAGTCGCTTGTGTGTTAAGGGCCGCTACGGTTTTGACTATGTCAACCATCCCCAGCGCCTGCTGAAGCCGTTAATCCGCAGGGAAGGCGTGCCCAAGGGTCTTAATGAGCACTTCGACCCTGCCGATCCATCGACGATGTTCCGCGAAGCAAGCTGGGATGAGGCAATGCAACTTGCCGCGGGTGGATTGAAACAGATCAAAGATGAACTCGGCAGCTCCGGGCTCGCCGGTTTCGGCTCGGCCAAGGGTTCGAACGAAGAGGCTTACCTGTTCCAGAAACTGGTGCGTGTCGGTTTCGGCACCAACAACGTCGATCACTGTACCCGCCTGTGCCATGCCTCGAGTGTCGCTGCGTTGCTGGAAGGTATCGGTTCCGGCGCGGTTTCGAACCAGGTTGAGGACGTCAAACACGCCGAGGTATTCATGGTCATCGGTTCGAATCCGACGACCAATCACCCGGTCGCGGCAACCTTTATGAAAAATGCAATTCGCGACGGCAAGAAGTTGATTCTGCTGGATCCGCGTAAAACCCAGATCTCGCGTCACGCCACCCATCACCTGCAATTCAACGCTTCGACCGACGTGTCATTGTTGAACTCGATGCTGCACGTCATCATCGAAGAGGGTCTGACCGACGATAATTTCATCAATGAGCGCACCACGGACTATGAAGCGCTGAAGGCTAATGTCGCCGATTACAGCCCTGAAAAAATGGCCGCGGTGACCGGTATTGATGCCGATACTTTGCGCGAAGTTGCACGCCTGTTTGCGACCTCGAAAGGATCAATGATTTTCTGGGGGATGGGTATTTCGCAACATATTCACGGCACCGATAATTCGCGCTGCCTGATTGCGCTGTCGATGATTACCGGCCAGATTGGCCGTCCCGGCACCGGTTTGCACCCACTGCGCGGACAGAATAACGTTCAGGGTGCATCGGATGCGGGTCTGATCCCGATGGTGTTCCCGGATTATCAACGGGTCGACAATCCAGACGCTCACGCATGGTTTGCAAACTACTGGAACGCGGAACTCGATGACAAGCCGGGTTTGACGGTGGTTGAAATCATGCACGCGGTGCTCGAAGGTCAGATCAAGGGAATGTATATCATGGGTGAAAACCCCGCCATGTCCGATCCGAATCTGAACCATGCCCGTGCAGCGCTGGCGGCACTGGATCACCTCGTGGTGCAGGATATGTTCCTCACCGAGACCACGGCTTTTGCCGATGTCGTGCTACCGGCGTCGGGCTGGGCCGAAAAAGACGGTACGGTATCGAACACCGATCGTCGGGTGCAACTCGGGCGTGCCGCGGTGCCGTTACCCGGTGAAGCGCGTCAGGATTTATGGATTATTCGTGATATCGGCAAGGGCATTGGCCTCGACTGGAACTACAGCCATGTTTCCGAGGTCTATGACGAAATGCGCCAGGCGATGCCGAGTATTACCGGAATTACCTGGGAACGACTGAACCAGGCGTCGTCGGTGACCTACCCCTGTGCCGATGAGAGTGATCCGGGCCAGAGTGTTGTCTTCATCGACGACTTCCCGACCGGTGACGGCAGGGCGAAACTGGTCGCTGCAAAGTCGATCCCGGCGGACGAGCAGCCCGATGAGGAATTCCCACTGATTCTAATTACCGGGCGACAGCTTGAACATTGGCATACCGGTTCTATGACGCGACGTGCGGCAATACTCGATGCGATCGAACCGGTACCGGTTATCTACGTCAACGGACGGGATCTGGACGGCCTAGGAGTCGAGCCCGGTGCTGAAATTATTGCCAGGTCACGCCGCGGCGAGATACGTGCCTTTGCGCGACCTGACGGGGCATTAAAGCAGGGTGAGGTCTTTATTCCGTTCTGCTACCACGAGGCGGCGGCCAACCTGTTGACCAACGAGGCGCTCGATCCGTTCGGCAAGATCCCGGAATTCAAGTTCTGCGCGATAAAACTCGAAGCGGCCTAGCAGTGGTCGAACAACTAAGGATTGATGGATACAGCGAGGCGTGAAGCGGTTAGTCGCGCGACGCGCCTTGCAGGCAATGGCCCAGCCCTTACCAAAAGGCGCAACAAAGCGAATGACCGCTTCACGTCTCGCCCGGAGGGAGCACCCCAGTTGACCTGGCACCGCGTTGCAGCCCTTGAAAAGGGCAAGCCATTCCCTGCGGACTGCGTCGGGATGCCGCACCACTTGTTCCAGGTCAATTGAGGCGCTCTGTAACCATCAATCCTTAGTTGTTCGACCACTAGCCTGGTTGGACAGGATGATCTTGCCGAAATGGCCACCCTGTTCCATTAGCCTGTGCGCTTCGGCGGCATCCTTGAGCGAAAAGCTGGCATCGACCAGGGGTTCGATTTTACCCGCTGCGAAAAGTGGCATCACGCTCGATTCGAACTGACTAATGATCGCAGCCTTTTCAGCGACTGGCCGAGAGCGCAGCACTGAACCGATGATGCGCTGTCGCTTGACCATCATGGTAGCGAGATTCAACTCGGCCTTGATACCCCCCATGACGCCGATCAACATCAAGGTGCCGGCAAGCGCGAGGGATTTCATGTTCGGTTGCAGGTACTTTGCGCCGATGTGATCGAGAATGACATCGACTCCGCGCCCCGCGGTGATACCTTTAATCTCCTCGGCAAAGTCCTGTTCACGATAATCGATGACATGGTCGGCACCTTGCTGCGCAACCCGTTCAAGTTTTGCGCTCGACGCCGTGACAATAACCTCGGTTTCAGGGGTTAACGCCTTGCACAGTTGAATCGCTGCCGTCGCAACGCCACCGCCACCGCCATGAATCAAAACCGACTGTTTACCCAGCACCTCGCCGAGCATGAACAAGTTTAAATATGCAGTGATATAGGTTTCGCAGATACAGGCGGCCTGTTCGAAGCTGACCGATTCCGGAATCGACATCGCGTGATCTTCACGTGCCAGCGCAAACTCGGCATAGCCACCGCCACCAACCAGCGCTACCACGCGCTCGCCGGGTTTAAAACGGTTGGTTTTATTGCCACTTGATTCAACGACACCGGCAACCTCGAGTCCAAGAATTTCAGAATCCCCGGGCGGGGGCGGGTAGTTGCCCTCGCGCTGGATGATATCGGGACGATTCACCGACGAATTCATAACCTTGACCAGTATCTGACCGTCATCGGGCGAGGGCTTTTCAACCTCGCTTAATTGCATCATTTCGGGGCCGCCAAAATCGCGCAACGTAATTGCTTTCATAGGGTTTCCTTAAATTTTCTGGAGATTTGAGCCTGCAGGCAGTAGATTGAATTTTATCCTAATTCAGGCTTGAGGTGCTATTTGCAAAGTGGTCCGTCTAAAGTTGTGCATATAAATTTCCAATATTACCGATCAGGTCCTAGTTTTGTCGCACAAGCTATATATACTCGGCTATTCGGCGCCGTTAGGTGGTTTTAGTAACAAGATCTAGGGACATTTTTATGAGTGATCGCGTAGATATCAGCGGTCTCAGCGTAGACCGCGCATTGTACGACCTGGTCGAGGAAATCTCGGCAGGCACGGGAGTTGAGATCCCGTCATTCTGGCAATCCCTGGCCCAGATCGTGGACCAACTGGGTCCGCAGAACTCGGACCTACTGCAGCAACGAGACCAGTTGCAAACGCAGATCGATGACTGGCACAAGGCGAATCCCGGACCCGTGCAGCGTGATCAGTACCAGGCTTTCCTGCAGGAGATCGGTTACCTGGTTCCCGAGCCAGATCCTTTCAAGGTAACAACCGACAACGTCGATGACGAGATCGCGGTGATTGCCGGGCCCCAGCTGGTGGTGCCGGTCGACAATGCGCGCTATGCGTTAAATGCAGCCAACGCTCGTTGGTACAGTCTCTACGACGCACTTTACGGCACCGATATCATCCTCGAGGTCGAGGGTTGCAAGAAGACAGCAAAGTACAACCCGGTTAGAGGTCAGCAGGTCATCCGTTACGCGCGCGACTTTCTTGATCAGGCGGTACCGCTCGCGATCGGCAGTCATGCTTACGCGGTGCGATACAAGGTCGTGTCGGGGAAATTGATCGTGGTCATGGGTGACGGCAAGGAAACCGAGTTAGGCTGGCGCGAATGTTTCGTCGGCTACCGCGGCGATCCCGAGCAGCCGAGCGCAGTGCTATTACGCCACAATGACCTGCATATCGAATTGTTGATTGGCGAAGGCTATTTCATTGGGCAGGGTGATCTCGCAAACATCTATGACATCAACCTTGAATCTGCGATTACAACGATCATGGATTGTGAGGATTCGGTGTCGGCGGTCGACGCCGAGGACAAGGTCCGGGTTTACAGCAACTGGTTCGGCTTGATGAAAGGTGATCTCACCGCCAAAGTCGAACGCGCCAGGGAAGTCATCGATCGCAGCCTCAATCCGGATCCCGAATACGTTGGCCCCGATGGTTCTACCTTTACCTTGCCTGGCCGCAGCCTGATGCTGGTGCGCCATGTCGGCCCTCACATGTATACCGATGCGGTAACCTGCAATGGCGAGGAAATTCCGGAAACCTTTGTCGATGCAATGGTCACAACGCTCGCTGCAAAACATGATCTGCTCGGTAACGGGCAGTTTAAAAACAGTCGCAAGGGCAGTGTTTATGTCGTAAAGCCCAAATTCCATGGTCCCGAAGAAGTCGAAGCTTCGATCAAGCTGTTTGAAATGGTGGAGCAAGCGCTGGGGCTAGATCCCCGGACTTTAAAAATAGGCATCATGGATGAAGAGCGTCGCACCACGGTAAATCTCAAGGAATGCATTCGTGCCGCAAGTGAGCGCGTGATTTTTATCAATACCGGTTTTCTCGATCGCACCGGTGATGAAATTCATACCAGCATGGAAGCCGGTGCAATGATCCCCAAGAACGAAATCAAAACGTCCACCTGGCTGCTGGCCTACGAGGACTGGAACGTTGACGTGGGGCTCGATGCCGGGTTGCCGGGGCATGCGCAGATCGGCAAGGGCATGTGGGCGGCGCCCGAAAATATGCGTGCGATGATGCAGCAGAAAATTGCGCACCCGCGTGCCGGTGCCAATACCGCCTGGGTACCTTCCCCGCTTGCCGCCTGCCTGCATGCGATGCACTACCATCACGTTAACGTAGCGGCTCGCCAGCTGCACCTGGCGCAATGTGCGCGTGCCAGTCTGGATGACATTTTGACCATTCCGCTGTTGGGCGAGCGCAAGGTCAAGCAGAGTGAACTCATGATGGAGCTGGAGAACAATGCCCAGGGGATTTTGGGATACGTGGTGCGCTGGATCGACCAGGGTGTCGGTTGTTCCAAGGTGCCCGATATTGGCGATACAGACCTGATGGAAGACCGGGCAACCCTGCGTATTTCGAGTCAGCATATTGCCAACTGGTTACATCATGGCATCACCGATGCGGACCAGGTCAGAAGCGTATTTGAAAAAATGGCTGAAATCGTTGATCGGCAAAATTCGAGCGATCCGTTGTATCGCAACATGGCGCCTGATTTTAATAAGAGTATCGCGTTTCAGGCCGCGCTGGAGCTTGTATTCAAGGGTCGCGAGGTCTCCAACGGCTATACCGAACCGGTGCTGCATGCCCGACGTCGCGAACTCAAGGCGGCGCTCGGCAACTAGTTGGACTCGGTGAGTCGAGGTCTGGTTGGGTCGTCTTAAACAATAATCCCGTTGTATTGTGATTACGAGATCCGTATTAATATCGATTCAATTTGCCAGGTGACACTAGTCAGCTTGTGTATATTTAATAGCGCTATTTCTTTTTTAGGGTAATTATTGCAATTTATCTTTCAGTAATTTCATATGTATTTTATTGCCAGATTGTTGCAAAACTAATCCGGCAAATTGATAGAATTCTAATGTCTCTTTGTCACCAGGGTACTGGTATCGCAGGGCAAGATAAACTGTATTAGAGGCCCGTTCTATGTCATTTTGAGTGAGATAGAAATTTGCAAGCCCTTTAATTGCCAGTATGAACCTTGGATCCGCTTTCAGGCTTTGTTGATACCAATGTAATGCTTCCATACGCCAATTGGATCCAGCTATGTCTGAAGTTTCTTCTATTAATTGAGCCTGTATAAAATAACTATTGGGCCTGAGTGGGTTTAACTTTCGAGCTTCTTTAATATGTTCTATTGCCTGGTTATAGAATTGAAGGCGCTTTTCTTCAGGCAATTCTGCGATGTTTTTAATGATACTTTTATAGATTAATGCATACAGCAGATGCGCTCTGTCGTTGTAAGGGTAAAGGCTTAAGGAGATAGCATTAAATTTATCAGCCTGAATCATGTTGCCTTCTGAATAGGCGGTTCTAGCCTTGGAGAGAAATAAAACAGATGTGCTGGTAAGCGTGAAGTAGCTTAGCAGGATGATTGTGGCACTGGCCAGGGTCAGGCTAAAAACCGACTTTCTAATTGATAACTGGTTAAGAAAAATTATCGATTTTGTTTGCCCAACGATAAAAAGAAAGCGACCAAGTAACAGTCCTATGAGAAAAAGTATAGAAAAATGGCCGAGGTTAAAGGTAAATAAAGAGTGAAATCCAATCGCAGTGATTCCCGCCATCAAGGCTGTGGCTTCGATTCTTTTGACAGATTCATTATTGCGATTAGAAATATATTTCCACCACGAATAGGCAATAAATCCCATCAACAGGACTAATAACGCTAATCCAGGAATGCCCGCTTCTATCAGGTACTGAATGTAATCATTATGCGGGTTTTGTCCCCCGGCTGGATCGCTGAAGAGCCGGTAGCGTGGGTAGAGTAGCCAGTAAGTTCCAACACCACTGCCATACCACGGTATATCACTCAGAAGATTGATAGAGCCTTGCCAGATATCCCATCTAACATTGCTGCCGCTTAACGTTTGCTGAGAAATAAGCCGACTCGCACTACTCGAACTACTAGTCGTTAAGTAAGCTAGTAATAAAGCAGATAAGTACGTGGCCAGGAATTGCTTTAGCTTTACTGTATTTATCTCGCCGCGCCCAATGAAATAAATCATCGCTAAGCCTATGTATTGCCCTAGAGAAGCGCCCCGACTTCCAGTCACAGCCTGGCTGTAAACCAGCAACAAAATTGAGACTGCCAGGAATTTACTTTTTGCTGGTTTTGTTGATATTAGAAAATAACCAGCTGTTGGTAGGATGATAAGATTTAAATATGCCGAAAAGGTATTAGGGTTAATAAATAGCGAATTGGGCCTGCCTATACCACTGAGTAACTGGGCGAGACTAACAGCAACAAGAATGAGGCCCGTTGCGATAACGGTTTCAAATATATGTTGCCAGGATAAAGCGGTATTCGAAATAACAAAATAACAATAAAAACCAGTGATGGCGGCGCCGATAGCAATGGCCTGTATTAGGCTTGTAGCAGGAATCTCGCTCCAGAAAACAGTGAGGAAGCACCAACCTGTAAAGAAAATGAGTAATATAACAAGCGTTGATTCAGGTAAACGAATTGGTTTGTTAAAGCTTTTATGCAGGTAAAAAATACATAGTAAGATTGAGCTGGCAGCGGCTGGCCCAAACCAGAATAGTGTCCCCCCTTGAAATAAAATTCCACAGATTAAGGTAACTAAAAGCGCGCTAGCAGGGGCAATCGCTGAAATCAATGCAATATCTTTTTAAAGTTCAAGGGCTTATATATTGTTTATCAGGGTGAATTTTATAGTTAATAAAACATCCTTAAGTAGTCTTGGTCAAGGTAAACCACTCGCTGAATTATTAATGTTGGTCTTCAGTCGCCTGGCATAATCCAATGGCTAACAAGCGATTGTAGGACACGGGAGAGTAAGCTTGAGATAAATCCTGGCTTAATCTGCCACTTTCCAGTCTTTTTCAAGATCGCGTTTAGCGATTATGCCAACGACCACCAGTGCCACTAATCCTGCCGCTGCATAATTTGTCGGATTATTACTGGTACTGACTTCACCATCGAGTCTTAAAATGGGTACTGCATATTCCGGAAATCTGCTATCGATAATATCGAATGTGGCAGACGGCCTCAGGTAGTTCAGGGTTTTATTTCCGCCGCTATCATGAGTTAGTGCTATGCCCTCCTTGATGCCATCTTTCTGCTCGATCAGCAGGTAATTATATTGATTGCGGCCTGAAAAAATGCCCATGGGTTTCGAATCGAGTGGCATCGTCATTTGAACACCGAGATAGCTATCATCGGCTTCACCTAAAAAATCAGCGCTCGCAATTGAGCTTGTTAGCGCGAATATGACCAGTAATCCTTTTGATATCGCATTCATTATTTGATCCCCAAGTTAAGTTGTTATTCGTAAGGTTCACAAATCTTAGATTTTAAGTTGCATATAGCAACTAATATTGAAAAAGTTTTATTTGGCGGTACCAAAGGGTCAGATATTCGATACGGCCGCTCAATAAAGCATTACTTTGTGATCCCGATCAGGTGTCAAATGGATTTATGAAGTGATCAGCGTATGAATTGGTGCGAATGACAAAGATTGATGAAATCCGTGGTACCGCTGTCTGCAAGTGACCGTTCCCTGAATAATGGGCAGGGCTTTTTAGCGTCTGCCCTGGAGTGAGAACTGGTAGTAACAACCTGTACCGAATGAGAACAAATTATCAACCATCGAATTATTCAAAAAAACCTGTTGAAAGCTGCTATTAATTGTCGATAATGCTGCACCGCAAAAAAGGATAGATTGGTTTCTTTTATGGGCGTAGTAGGGCATGAAAACTTTCATCTGGAATGACTAGTATGTTGCGCAAAATCGAAGGTACAGTTCGAGCCTACAGGGCGATTGACGTCCGTAATGTCCAATTTGAAATTCAGGGCTCGAACAACATTATCGATCTTAACCTCGGGCAACCCTGGGTGCTGAGAAACGGCGATTATGTCGTCGTTGCCGGTGAAGACGAAGGACGTTCTGGAAAATTCAATGGCTATGCCTACCGCAATGACACCAGGGAAATCTTCGGCAAAAGTGATCCAGGTTTGCTGGATGGCTACCGCTACATTCTAATGGGGCTGCTTTTCTTCTGGGCAATTTTCCCGGTGTTCACTCATATTCCCGCGGGCCTGCGACGACTGGAATTTGGACGCAAGATCGACCAAGCCGCTTCCATGCTTTGGTCCACGAACGGATAACCTGCATTCCGCGTTATTGAGTTTCGATTGTTGTCCGACCCCGGTCCCTGGTGTTATGAAATCAGGTGTCTGTTAGGCGGAGAACAAGGCGCTTGAGTCGCGCCGAACAATTGCCGCTGGTTGTTCTCAGGGAGTGTCTTGAGAAACCTGGCCCGTGCCATCTTGAGCCTGATTCTCGGAATAAGCTAACTGACTCTCAAGTCTTTCGATTTCAGTGCGCATACAGTGGGTGCGCTTTGAAGGTCCGGTAGTCGATTCGATTCGATCTACTTCGATGCGCAGCTTGGTTATCGACTGCGTTATCTCGTCTTCATCAGTGTCGATTTCGGTGCCATCTACGGGTTCACCGCTAGAATCCGCTCTGTCCATGCTCATATTTACTTTGGTTTTTGGGTATCAGTCTGGTGAATCTTTATAGAGTCTAGGATAGTTATAAGTTTTTGCTGGATTCTCGTCACATTCTGAACAGATTCGGACAATTAAGATTTCCGTTCTTTGACACCGTAGAACTGGAAGCAGTGCCGGTTATGGGGGCAATAGAGGTATTAAGCGCAAAACCCGGGATCGCAGGTAGAAAGGTCGGGTAATAATTAGAGAAATTTGATGACTATGACTGAATAGATCACTTTGACGGCTCGGCATTTTGCTGCGACCAAATACCATTTATTGTTATCTGTTCTTTGGCGACGCGAACTTTTTTACCGTTTACAGCGACCTCGGTGAAATCATCGTCGGCTGGCTCAACGTGTTTTTTATAGTGCGCTACTTTACTTGCGAGAGATTTCTTTAACTCTTTTTCGTGAGCATCGTTACGTTTTTGCTCTCTACGCTGCCTGGAAAACAAATCAAACATCTGGATCAATTTCGGGTAAAAAAACCATCTTAAAGTATTTATTAACCAGGATTAGGAATTGCATCACAAATATCGAAACCAGTTCTAAAAGGAATGATTTTCGGGTTTGTATCCTGTCGCAGGTGAACCATGCGGTACCTGGGGGTTGTCAGCTAAGTCCCGGTAGCCCTTAAAAGCCCGCGGCGTGGCCATCCTTGCGTGGTTCGGAGCCACCGTGTAACACGCCGTTTTCCCAGTCGATGACGATGGCCTGCCCACCACCCCAGGGTGACTCGGCCGCAACCACGTTATGTCCACGCGCCGATAACCCGGCTCGAGTGCTTTCGGGTACGCCTGTTTCAACTTCAAGCACGCCTGCGTAAAGGAAGAATCGCGCCGCGTCCAGTGCCTGTTGGATATCCATGCCGTAGTCGATCCAGTTGGATAAAACATAGGCCTGTCCCATCGCCTGGTACTGGCCTCCCATGACGCCGAAGCAGAGCACCGGTTTCCCCTCGCGGTAGACCATGGCGGGAATGATGGTATGCAGGGGTCGCTTACCCGGCTCGATCTGGTTGAAATGACCTTCGTCGAGACTAAATGCGGAACCCCGGTTTTGCAGGTTGATGCCGGTTGAGCCAGCCACGAGGCCGCTGCCCCACGAAGAAAACACGCTGTTGATGAACGAACAGGCGTTGCGATCCTTGTCGACCACGCTGAGGTAAACCGTATCGCGGTGAGTCGGTAGCGCAGACTCGACCGGGTGGCAGAGTGCCTTGCTCATATTGATACGTGCATACTGAGCCTGGGCGAATTCATTCGACAGTAACCGGGCAACCGGCAGCTCGTTAAATGCAGGATCCCCGATGAAACGATCGCGCTCGGCCATGGCCAGGGCAAACGCCTCGCTCAACAACTGGACATGGTCCGCACCCAGGTGCGGCAGTTTCGAGACATCGGTCTGCGCGAGGATATTGAGCGCCATCAGGGTAGTGATGCCCTGGGCATTGGGTGGAATTTCGAACACGTCGTAACCACGGTAGTTGCTGCTGATGGGCTCGACCCATTCGGATTCGTGATTGGCGAAATCTTCAAGGCTGAACAAGCCGTCATGGGTATCGCTGAAGCGCACGATCTCGGCCGCAATTTCACCCTGGTAAAAACCATCCCGACCCTGGCTGGCGATGGTGCGCAAGCTGCGTGCAAGGTCGGGTTGCCGATGAATCGTGCCGGCGGCGGGGGGCTTGCCGTCAACCAGGTAAGCCGCGCTGGCCTCAGGCGTCGCAGCGAGCAATGCCAGGTTGTTTCCGCTGGGGTGTTTGTCGGCTTTCCAGTTGTGGGCGATGACCGGTGTAACCGCGTAACCCAGTTCGGCATAGTGGATCGCGGGCTGCAGCAGGGATGCGAAATCGAGCTTGCCGAGCCTCTGATTTGCCTGCTGCCAGGCATCGATAGCACCGGGTACGGTGACCGAGAGGATGCCCTGTTTTGGCATGGTATCGAATCCCCGGGCCCGAATCGCTGCTGCAGTGGCGGCGGCCGGGGCCCGTCCGCTGCCGTTGAGCGCGTGCAGTTTATCCGTTGCTGCCTCGTGGTAGAGGATGAAGCAATCTCCGCCGATGCCGGTTGAGTAGGATTCGACCACCGACAGCACCGCGCTCGCCGCAATCGCGGCATCGAGTGCATTGCCACCGTCACGCATCACCTGCAACGCAGCTTCGGTCGCCATCGGCTGGCTGGTGGCGGCCATCGCCTCGGTTGACATAACGACCGAGCGGCCGGGGAGCTGATGGTTTCGCATTGAAGTTTACCCAAAATATTCGATATGCGTATTATAACTGCTCGAACCCACGATAAGTCCAACAGCTTCTAGCAGAAAAGAAGGCAGGTACATGCGCGATTATAATACTGGCCAGGTTTAGAATTCGGTCGCAAGGCGGATAAACTGGTTGGTATAATGCCGGTCCTGAAAACGGGAGCCAGTCGTGAGCGACATAGCAAAAACGAAAGCAGCGCGTTCCACGGGCCGACGTCGCGGTGGCCGCACACGCGAACGCCAGCAAAGCGTGGCCCCGGCTTTTATCAAGAGACAAATTCCGTTTTACGAATTCCTCGGTGAAGAAGGCCTGGTCAAACTCGAGGAACAGGCCGACTGGATCATCCAGGAAATCGGTCTCGAATTCCGCGACGACCCGAAAGCGCTCAAAATCTGGAAAGCAGCCGGTGCCGACGTCAAGGATACCCGGGTGCGGCTCGACAAGGGTGTTGCACGCGAACTGTGCCAGACCGCACCCAGCGAATTTACCCAGCACGCTCGCAACCCTGAAAAGAGCGTGCGCATCGGCGGCACAAACCAGGTGTTCGCGCCAGTCTACGGCCCGCCGTTCGTGCGCGACCTCGAGGGTGGGCGGCGCTATGGTGCGATCGATGACCTCGACAAGCTGTCCAAGCTCGTCCACATGCTGCCGAGCCTGCACCACGGCAGCCTGGTCATCGTCGAACCCTGCGACCTGCCGGTGTCGAAACGTCACCTCGACATGGTCTACCTGCACATGAAGAACCACGACAAGCCGCACCTCGGCGCGATCACCGAAAAATCGCGCGCCCAGGATTGTGTCGACATGGCGCGCATTCTCCACGGTGCGGACTTCATGGAAGAAAACTGCGTCATCATGGGCAACGTCAACACCAATTCGCCGCTGCTGGTCGACAAGGTCGTTACCGAGGCCGCGCAGGTTTACTGCGGTGCCAACCAGGGGCTCGTGGCGGCACCGTTTATTCTCGGCGGCGCGATGGGCCCGGTCACGACGGCGGCATCGATCGCACAAGCCTTCGCCGAGGCGATGATGGTCGGCGCCTTCACCCAACTCGTGCGCAAGGGCGCACCGTTCGTACTCGGTAATTTCCTGTCGTCGATGAGCCTCAAGAGCGGCGCCCCGACCTTCGGTATGCCCGAACCGGTGATCTCGAACCTCGTCATCGGCCAGCTCGCGCGCAGGCTGGGTGTGCCATTACGCTGCGGCGGTTCGCTGACCGCATCCAAACTGCCCGACGCGCAGGCCGCGGCCGAAAGCGCCGACTCGATGATGTCGACCGCGCTCGGCGGCGCCAACTTCGTGCTGCACGCCGCCGGCTGGCTAGAAGGCGGCCTCTGCACCGGTTACGAAAAACTTGTCATCGACGCCGACCGACTCGGCGCCTACCAGGTCATGCTCGGCGGCCTGCCGCTAGACGACAACGCACTCGCGCGCGACGCCTATTCGGAAGTAGAGCCCTCTGGCCACTTCCTCGGCTGCAGCCACACCATGGCCAACTACGAAACCGCCTACTACGACGCCAAGCTCTCCGACAGCGAAAACGTCGAAAGCTGGGAAGAGCAGGGCAGCAAAGACATGGCGCGACGCGCCTACGACCGCTGGAACCAGCTCCTGAAAGACTACGAGGCCCCGCCCCTCGACGAGTCCAAAGACGAAGAGCTGCGCGCCTATATCGAAAAACGCAAAGCAGAAATACCGGACGCCTGGTACTGATTTGTCATCCCGCGACTTGATCGCGGGATCCAGCAAAACAAGATTGAAAAGAGGTAATCGATGGAATCACAAGCAAGAGTAGTAATCATCGGCGGCGGCGTAGTCGGCTGCTCAATCCTGTTCCACCTGGTTAAGCACGGCTGGAAAGACTGCGTGCTGCTCGAACGCAACGAACTCACCTCCGGCTCGTCGTGGCACGCCGCGGGCCAGATCCACACGATCAGCTCGGACCCGAACATCTCGCGCCTGCAGGGTTACACCATCGAACTCTACCCCGAGCTCGAGAAACTCTCCGGCCAATCGGTCGGCCACCACCAGACCGGCGGTTTCTACGTGGCGTCGAACCAGACCTGGTACGACTACCTCAAACGCGAGCGCTCGAAGGCGCGCTACATGGGTCTCGACCAGGAATTCATCTCCATGAAGGAGCTCGCCGACCGGCACCCGCTGATCGACCCGAGCCGTTACCTGGCGGCCCTGTGGGATCCGCTCGACGGCGACATCGACCCTTCCGGTGTCACCTACGCTTACGCCAAGGCCGCGAAAAAACTCGGCGGCAGCTACCACACGCACGCGCAGGTCATCGAAACCAACCAGCGCGCCGACGGCAGCTGGGACGTGGTCACCAAAGAAGGCACCATCCACGCCGAGCACATCGTCAACGCCGGCGGCCTGTGGGCGCGCGAAGTAGGGCACCTATCCGGCCTCAACCTGCCGGTGCAGCCGATGGAGCACCATTACCTGATCACCGAGACCATCCCCGCAATTGCAGAGCGCGAAGAGCGCCTGCCGGCCGGCATCGACTACGAGGGCAACATCTACTTCCGCCAGGAAGGCCAGGGCATGCTGCTCGGCACTTATGAACCCAAGGCGACGCCGTGGATGGTCCGCGGCACGCCCAATGATTTCGGCCACGAACTGCTCGAGCCGCAGCTCGACCACATCGCCGAACGCCTCGAGCTCGGTTTCGAGCGCATCCCGGCGCTTGCCGAGGCCGGCATCAAGGATATGATCAACGGCCCGTTTACTTTTGGCCCCGACGGCAACCCGATGATCGGCCCGGTGCCCGGCATGAAGAACTACTGGGCCGCGGTCGGCGTCATGGCCGGCTTCTGCCAGGCCGGCGGCGTCGGCAAGTGCCTCGCCGAATGGATGATTGACGGTGAACCCGAAATTGACGTCTGGGCGATGGACATCGCGCGCTTCGGCGATTATGCCTCGCCCGATTACGGAACGATCAAGTCGAGCGAAAACTACGAGCGCCGTTTCGTCATGACCTTCCCCAACGAAACCCTGCCCAAAGGCCGGCGCATGCGCACGACCGCGTTGTATGACCGGCTGACGCAACTCGGCGCCGTCTGGGGCGATGGCTTCGGCCTCGAGGCAGCGTTGTGGTATGCCGACGGCCCGGAAGACGCGCACGAGGAACCGACCTTCGCCCGCTCACGCGCACACGACTATGTCGCGCGCGAATGCAAGGCGGTCCGCGAAGCGGTCGGCATCACCGAGATCGCCAACTTCGCCAAACACTCGATCAGGGGGCCGGATGCACGTAAGTTCCTCGACCACGTCATGGCAGGCCGCGTGCCGCAGCCGGGCAGAATTAACCTTTCCCCGATGCTGACCCACAAGGGCAAGCTCTACGGCGATCTCACCATCGCCTGCCTCAAAGATGACGATTTCATGATCTTCGGCTCCGGCGCCGCGCAGGAAATGCACCGTCGTTGGTTCGAAAGCCACATGGACGGTTACGACATCCGTTACGCCAACGAATCGCGCCGCTACCACGGCATCGGCCTGTCGGGCCCGAATGCACGCGAACTGCTGTCCCGCATCACGCGCGACGACGTTTCCGGCGATGCACTCAAATTCCGCGATATCCGAAGAACTTTCGTTGGCACCGTGCCGGCGATCCTCACAAGGCTGTCGTTCTCCGGCGAACTCGGTTACGAAATCTACGTCGAGCCGGAATATCAATTGAAACTCTACGAAGAAATCCTCGCCAACGGCGAAGGCCTTGGCCTTACCCACTACGGCCTGCGCGCGCTGATGAGTCTGCGTCTGGAAAAGAACTGGGGCGCGTGGACCCTCGAATTCCGCCCGGATTTCACCGCCGCACAATCGGGCCTCGACGTGTTCATCAACTGGGACAAGGACTTCATCGGAAAAGATGCCGCGCAAAAAGAACGCGACGCCGGCCCCACGATCAAGCTGGTGACGATGACCATCGACACCGACGACATCGACGTCACCCTGGACGAAGCAATCCTCAAGGACGGCGAATGCGTGGGCTACGTCACCTCGGGCGGATATGCGCACCACGTGCAGCAATCGATGGCGCTGGGTTACGTACCCAGCGATCTTGCGCAAGGCGGCACCACGTTTGAAGTCGAGATTAACGGTGAAATGTATGCTGCCAGGATCGTCGACGAGGAGCTCTACGATCCGGCTGGTGCCAGGATGCGTGCTTGAGTTTTATCCAGATAGATTAGCTGTAGGCGGTTAAACGATCGACCTGGAAAACTGGTCAAACGGCACCGGCCTCGCAAAGAAGTAACCCTGAAAGTATTTACACTGGTGGGATTTCAGGTAATCGAGCTCTTCCACGGTTTCAATACCTTCGGCTACGATTTTGAGGTTCAGCTGTTGCGCCATCACGATTATGGTATCAACGATGATCGCATGATCAGGCAAGTTTGAAACGTTTCTGACAAACGTCTGGTCGATTTTCAGTTCGTCCACCGGCAGTCGATTTAAATAGTTCAGCGAAGAATAACCGGTGCCAAAGTCATCGATAGAAAAGCTGATTCCCAGACGCTTCAGCCGATTCATGGTTACGATGGTGTGTGCGATATTTGCCATCGCCAGGTTCTCGGTAATTTCGAGCTTAAGTCTTTTGGGACTGGCGTCAGTCTCGAGCAACACCTGTTTAAGGCTTTCGACAAAATTAGCGTCGCTGAACTGCCTGGGGCTCACATTCACCGCCAGTACAAGGTCGGCGTCAAGTCTCGACAAATGCTCGCAGGCAGATCGCAAAACCCAGTCCCCGATCGGAACGATCAGACCGGTTTGCTCGGCAATATCGATAAAAACCCCGGGTGCGACGACGCCCTGGTCGGGGTGATTCCAGCGCAGCAGGGTCTCGGCTCCCACCAGGTGGTGGTCATCGTCGTATTGCCCCTGAAAGTAAAGTTCAAACTCGTTGTTTGCGAGCGCCTGTCGCAATCCCTTCTCGATGATCCGTTGCTGATTGACTGCCTCCTGCATTTCCTCCGAAAACAGTCTTACGCTATCGCGGCCGTCACTCTTTGCCCGGTACATCGCGACATCGGCATACTTGAGCAGGTCTTCGGCCGACACATTGGTCGGAAACAAAGCGATACCGATACTAATGGTTAAATGTATTTCGTTGTCCTGGATCATGAACGGTTTCACAAACAGCGTTCGCATTTCGTCCGCGATCGTGGAGGCATGGTTGCCGGCTGCATCCTGGTCGTCCCCGACTTCCGGTAGGAGTACAACAAATTCATCGCCGCCAAGTCTTGCAATACTGTCTTCCTTGCGTAGTCGTTCGGCAATTTTCTGCGCCACCTCGACCAGTAATTCATCACCCACGGCATGACCCAGCGAATCATTGACCGACTTGAAGCGATCCAGGTCGATGAAAAACACCGCACCAAAACGGCGATGCCGATCGGCCTTGGCCATTTCCTGGCGCAGGTTATTCAGGAACAGCCGTCGATTGGGAAGATTGGTGAGTTCGTCGAAGTGCGCCTGCCGACGTATCGTGCGCTCGGCCATCTCGCGCTGGCGACGTCCTTCCAGTGATTCCAGAATAGTCCGATTCAAACGCTGTGCCGAAACCAGGATCATGACCATAAACAGGATCGACATGATCGTCATTTCCAGGCTGATCGCGCTTTCGACGAGGTTGAATTTTATAATAACCGGGATGAGCGCAACGAACACGAAACCGCGAACCGCGGCCGTGATCGCCGAAAGCGTGGTAATCGCCCCGGCACATATGCCGCCGATCATGAACGCCAGGAAAACCTGGTGGACCATGCTTTGCTCGGAAAAAAGTAAAATACCACCGGCGCCCCAGGTTATCCCGGATGCGATGCTGGTGGTGATAGCCCTTTGCTGCCAGATATCGCTGACCAGGCTTTCAAATGGCAGTTTCCTGAACTGGTAGTACAGGAATAGACGTATCGCTGACAGCAGGTTGGTTAGGCAAAACCAGGTGATAATCGTCGCTGGCTCAATAACCTCCCAAAGTACTGCCGAGAGAATAAAGCTGCTCAACAGTATCGTAAACAGCGAGGTTGGCGTAGACGCGAAGATAATTCGGACCTGTTCCGATTTAACGTCGGTCAATACCTCGGATTCTGGAAAATATTCGATGATGGATTCGTTCATAATCGACCCAGTGAACGAATGACTTCAGCGGTGTCCGGGCGCACGGTACGCCACAATACAAAAGCTTCTGCAGCTTGCTCCACCAGCATACCGATTCCGTCGAAAGCTTTTGCTGCGCCGTGAGAGTATGCCCAGTCAACAAATGCGGTTGCAGTGCTGACGCTGTACATCATGTCATAGCAGATCGAATTGGCGCCTATTACGGTATCTGGTAGCGGCGGGACTTCGTTGCTGAGTCCGGCGGCGGTACCGTTAATAATCAGGTCAAACTTTTCGGCTCCGAGCGCATCGTAGGCAACGGCCTCGAGATTGCCCTGTGCACCGAAATCCCGTACCAGTTCGGTTGCCTTCTCCAGGGTGCGGTTTGCAATGGTGAGACTCGCGGGCGATTGTGCCAGGATCGGACCGAGAACGCCGCGCACCGCGCCACCGGCGCCGAGCACAAGAATGCTGCGATTATCGATTGCGATCTCTAAATTATCGACCAGGTCCCGAACCAGGCCGACACCGTCAGTATTGTTTCCGTCGATGTCATCATCGGGCTGAAAGGTCAGGGTGTTCACCGCGCCAGCATCTTGCGCGGCCCTGCTTTTGTGGTTGCACAGCTCCCAGGCTTCGCGTTTGAATGGGACCGTTACGTTGACGCCGCTGAATCCCTGTTGCTGAAGATCACGTATTCCGGTTTCAAACGAGGTGAGTGGAAGTTCGATCGCCTGGTAGCTGAGGGCCTGTCCAGTCTGCTGCGCAAAGCTGGTATGGATTTGGGGCGACAGGCTGTGTGCGACCGGGTTACCCACCACGGCGTAGCGATCGACATGATCGGTCGATGACACTATTTTTCCTGTAACCAGGCAGCCGCGTCCTTGGCAAAGTAGGTCAGAATTCCGTTGGCGCCAGCGCGTTTCATCGACAGCAGGGCTTCCAGTACACAGGCCTTCTCATCTATCCAGCCGTTTTGCCCGGCCGCTTTCAGCATCGCGTACTCGCCGCTTACCTGGTATACATAGGTCGGGAATTGAAACTCTTCGCTGATCCGGCGCACAATGTCGAGATAGGGGAGACCGGGTTTAATCATGACCATATCGGCACCCTCGTCGATATCGAGGGCAACTTCGTGTAATGCCTCGTTGCTGTTGGCGGGATCCATCTGGTAGGTGTACTTGTTGCCACTCCCAAGATTGCCGGCCGACCCGACGGCGTCTCGAAACGGTCCGTAAAAACTGGATGCGTACTTGGCCGCGTAGGCGAGAATGCGCGTATTCAAGTGACCCTTCGCCTCCAGTGCTTCACGTATCGCTGCGATGCGACCGTCCATCATGTCGGAGGGTGCGACCACTTCGGCCCCGGCTTCGGCATGCGATAGCGCCTGCTTGACCAGGACATCGATAGTTGCGTCGTTGGTGACGTAGCCGTTTTCATCGAGCAGCCCGTCCTGACCGTGACTGGTATAGGGATCGAGCGCAACATCGGTGATGACGCCAAGGCCGGAGTGGGCGTCTTTTAATGCGCGTACCGCGCGCTGCACCAGGCCGTCGGGATTCCAGGCCTCATCGGCGCTGTCACTCTTGCCGGCCTCGCCCACAACCGGGAACAATGCAATCGCCGGTATGCCGAGGCTGGAAACCTCGTTCGCTTCCTCGAGCAACAGGTCGATACTGAGACGTTCGATACCTGGCATGGATTCAACCGCGACACGTTGTTGCTCGCCATCGAGTATGAACATTGGATAAATAAAATCACCGGCACTTAAGGAATGCTCTCGCATTAAGCGCCGGGAGAAATCATCTCGGCGCATGCGCCGTTTGCGGGTATAGGGATAATTTGACACGATTTTGTCTCTGCTGCAGAAGTTTAGGCCAAATATCGCATAATTCGAGCCGAGTGGACAGGTCGCTAAGTATGTCATCGGCTGGCAAGCCGAAATCTTGAAAACGGAAAAGGCTTATAAAATTCGAGCTTTTGCGACGACCCGATGTATCGGAATAACTCCGCCCGATCCGCGCATGGAGCTGCCTTTTATTCTAGAGAATAGCTAGATGTCAGATATTGCGTACCAGCCAGCGCACCAGGTCAGTCCACAGGCGACTGATTTGGCGCCTGGTCGGCATAATGCCGGCATGCGGTAATTCCAGTGTTATCACCGGAACGCCAAGATGAATCCCGGCGTAGTTGCCGAGTGATCCGGGGTAGGTTCCCATCAGGTTCTTGTATAGGTGCCCGATACGCCTGGGTGCATTTTTTCGACTGGGTGCATCGTAATCAACCAGCGAGTAGGGTGCGTGCACCGCGATTACAACATCCGGCTTGAATTGTTCAATTTCCTGGTGCAGCCAGTTGGTTTCCGGCTCACTCAGTGGATAGGGTCCGGGATAGCGTCGCTTGTTCTCATAGGTTTTGACTTTCCAGTAGTCGAGTGCTGCACCATTTTTGCTATCGGGAGTAGAGAAATTACGGTTTAAATCCACACCATTGGCATTGGTGCGTTGATGCTTCCGCTGTAACGCGCCGTCAGGATTCATCAGCGGATTGATGCGCCAGTGAAAAAGCCCAGAATGATGCTTCTCTAAAGTGTGCATCCATTTAAACACGATGCTGATCGCGGCGAGTTCATCTCCGTGAGTGCCGCCAACGAGAAGAATTCGTCCCCTGGACTTGCGTTGCTTCAGCGGTGGGTATTCTTTGATCAGCAACGGCACCCCGTTCACCGAACTGTGGCCGCTCGCTGTCATCTCGAGAACTGAACATTCCTCGAAACTCACGCTGGCCAGTTTGTCGGAGATCTTTTTACATACCGCGTCCACTGTTGCGGAGGCGGCAGAGGTGCAGATAAACAAGGCACATCCCAGCAATATTGCGAGGCGATGTCTAGTCATCAAGCGTTATGGTTTTAACCTTATCAAGTGCTGTGATATTTCCGCTGGGAAAGGCACGGTTGAGCAGACGCAAAGTGTTTACCGCCTCGTACTCGAGCGCACTTTGCCTGGCCAGCTCTTCAAAACTCTGAACATTGCGTTTGACTACTTTAAGCTGGGGTGCCTTGATCGCATCGATTTGTGCCTGGTCCAGACGGCGAAAGCTTTGATTGATGTTGAGTAGTTGTTTGTCGGTGTTGGAAAAGTGATCCTTGGTGGAAGTACCGAATAGGGTCAGGGCCTGAGAGTTGTCGAGCTTGATAGCGCTAATGCGGGCCGGTTGAGCGTCGCCACCGCTCGGCTTGGCCTGGGTGTTTGCGGTAACACCGTAGCCTTTCTTGCTAACCTTCAATTTTTTACTTTTAGTCAAGCGTTTTAACAGCCCCTCCAGTGATTCATCCTTTTTTAGTGACGTGACTCCGATCTGGACCAGCGCTCCGGTCTTCGAATTCCTGGCTTGCAGAAACTGCGGATTATTGTTGACTTTCCAGCCTTTCGGCAGCTGCAGGCCAATAGCGAGTTGTGGATGTGAAAAACGGTTGTTGGCGACGATGCCCTGCTTGAGGCTGGAACCCCAGGCCATGCCATCGATCATACCCTCGTAGCCCGCCTGGTTGTCGTCACGATATGTTCTGGCGGATAGTTTTTTCGCGGCACGCACCACGGTTTTCAGTCGATCATCGTTGCGCGGATGGGTCGAGAAAACACCATGATAAATATTGGCTGGACGTTTTTCCTTTGCCGCCAGGGCCTTTTCATAGACTTCCTGGTCCTTGAGTACGCCGATGACTTCGAGCATGTTTTCCGGATCGTAACCGGCTGTATGCAGATACTCGGCACCCAGGCGGTCGGCTTCGAGCTCGTGGTCTCGGCCGTAGCCGCGAATCAGGCCGGTACTGAGTTGTTGACTGAGATTCCCCAGTTCCTGCTGGCCGGTAGTCGCGGTGATTAATACACTGAGCAGGTTCGAAGCAAACTGCCCGGCTTGCTGGCGCACCGAGTGGCGCGCAGTAACATGACCGATTTCATGTCCCAGTACCCCGGCGAGTTCAGCCTCGGAATTGAAGTAGGCCATGATACCTCGCGTGATGTAGATATAGCCTCCGGGTAAGGCAAACGCGTTGATATCCGGGGAATCCAGTACCGTGAAGGTAAACTTAAGGTGCGCGCGATGGCTCTTTGCCGCCAGCTCCTGGCCGATGCGATTCACATATTGCTGTAACGCGGGATCGTCATAAACGCCGTAACTGGCAATGATCTCTTTATGATAGCGACGTCCCTGCTCGATCTCCTCGGCTTCTGACACGATCGTGAAATCGCGCTCGCCGGTTACCGGATTGATCGCGCAGGCGCTGAGCCCAAGACTCAATACAAGTATCAGGAAATAAAAAAATTTCATGTGTGAATTATTGGGTGCTGGTGCGCTTTATTCAAGACAAAAAAAAGGGTGCCGGGGCACCCTCTTCGAAATCGATACTCGCGCCTACTTGCCGTAGCGTTGACGGAACTTGTCGACCTGTTTCGCGGTTTGCAGAATGTGCTGCTTACCGGTGTAAAACGGGTGCGACTGGCTCGAAATTTCAAGTTTCAGTAATGGATACTCATTACCGTCTTCCCACTTGATGGTTTCCCTGGTGGGGACAGTGGACCTGGTCAGGATCGCAAAATCAGACGAAATGTCCTGGAATACGACGTCTCTATACTCGGGGTGGATATTTTGCTTCATGTTGATGTTGCTATCTATGCTGACGCTAAAGGGCGGGGATTTTGACCGTTTAGTGGCAAAAGTGCAAGTGTTTTCTGGACCTTACCGGCTCTTATTGGTCCTGACTTAGGCGCGAAACTTAAAGTGTTTTATAACTAAAAATTTATAAAACCTTGAGCCGACTGCCAGCACTGATTTTATCCACAAAAACTGTGGATAACTTTGTGTATAACTATGTTCAGGGATTGTCAAAGCCTCGCAAACCCTGGGTTTTTGTTAGATTAGTCATTTTTTAACCAACTTATAAACTATATAAAAATCAACCGCTTACAAAACCTGAGTATAACCCAACGAAAAATTTAAAAAAACGCTTGACATTTTTCGTGTTGATATTTCAGTTGTGAATAATTCCCTCGGTGGAGTCGAAGAATGGCTTACTTTTTGCTGTTTGTTGCTGTAGGAATACGACCTGCAGGTCATTTAAATGACAAAATCCAAGCCGGGAGGGGGCGATTTTTTCGTGATTGAAATCGATCAAACCCTTGTCACGCGCCAGTTCCAGCCCTGGCAGCAGCGAATTTAGCGATAATCCGGTATTGTCGTGAAATAAACGGGTTTGAAAGCCGTGTTTGAGCCGCAATGCGTTCAGCATGAATTCGAAACGCAGATCATCCTCGCTGAGCGTGGTTTCACTGGTGATCGTGTTGCGGCCGCCATGCTCGAGGTAGGCCCGGGGCTGGCGTTGTCGCACCCGGCGAATCACCCGGTTGTCGCCAGCTAACGTAATCTTGCCGTGGGCACCGGCACCGATGCCAAGGTAATCTCCAAACTGCCAGTAGTTCATATTGTGCCCGGACTCCCTTTTCTCGAGGCTGTAGGCCGAGACTTCATATTGCCGGTAAGCGTGTTTTTCAAGTAATGCCTGGCAGGCAGTTTGCTGTTCCCAGCACAGGTCACTGTCTGGCATATTCGAAGGGGGTTGGTGGTGAAACAGCGTGTTGGGTTCGAGTGTCAATTGATAGTGAGAAATATGTTCAGGCCCAAGGTCGATCGCCTGCGCCAGGTCGTCGCCCGCCGCTTCGATGCTTTGTGCAGGTAGTCCAAACATCAGGTCCAGGTTGATATTATCGAATCCTGCCTCGCGCGCGATAGCAAATGCGCGCAGCGCGTCGGTGCTGTTGTGAACCCGCCCGAGCACTTGCAGGTTTTGATCGTTGAAACTTTGAATCCCGATAGAGAGGCGGTTAATACCGGTCTCGCGGTAGCCCCGATAGTTTTCCGCGTCGGCGCTACCCGGATTCGACTCCATTGTAATTTCGATTGCGGGTGCGAAATTCAGCAGTGCACGCAAACCTGAAAACAGCGCTTCGATCGCGGCGGCTGAAAATAGCGAGGGTGTACCCCCGCCGATAAAGATGGATTCTATTTTGCGTCCCCAGATTAGTGGCAGGTCCTGTTCGAGGTCGTTGAGTAAGGCTTCGACATAGGCCTGTTCGGGGATTGAATCCGCCTGGTGGGAATTAAAGTCGCAATAGGGACATTTCTTTTCACACCAGGGCAGGTGGATATAAAGACCCAGCGGTGGGTTGCTGCTAAACACCTTGCTCTAACAGCTTGCGTTTCAATTCCGCGAGTGCTTTGCCGCGATGGCTGAGCCGGTTCTTTTCGGCGGCAGTCAATTGGGCGCTGGTGCATTCCCGGTCGGTTAAATAAAAATAAGGATCGTATCCGAAGCCACCGTTACCCGCCGGTTCAAGCTGGATCACGCCCTCCCAGCTGCCTTCGCAGATCAGCGGTGACGGGTCTGCGGCGTGGCGCATCAAAATGATTACTGCGCGATAACGTGCGCTGCGTTCCATCGGCGGTACGTCGCGTAGTTTTTCCACCAGCAGGGCATTGTTCGCCGTGTCGTCGGCGCCGGGTCCGGAAAAGCGCGCACTGTAAACACCGGGCGCACCATCGAGCGCATCGACTTCTATACCGGAGTCATCTGCCAACGCGGGTAAGCCGGTGTGCTCGGCGGCATGACGTGCCTTGATAATCGCATTTTCGACAAACGTGGTTCCGGTTTCTGCAACCTCCGACACGTCGAATTCGGATTGTGGGTGCAGTTCGTAGCCAAGATCATCCAGAATCGCGGACAACTCCTGCAGCTTGCCGGGATTTCCGGATGCCAGTACCAGTCGTTTCACGCGTTCAACTGAAAATTGAAAATACGGTTTATGCCAACGCGCGCCAGCTCGAGCATGCTGCTCAATTCCTGGTCTGAAAAAGCGGCCGTTTCGGCAGTGCCCTGGACCTCGATGAATCCACCCTGGTTGTTCATGACGACATTCATATCGGTCTCTGCGTTCGAGTCCTCGGCATAGTCGAGATCGAGCACTGCTTCACCCTCGTAGATACCGACCGAAATAGCAGCTACCTGGCATTCGATCGGGTTGTGTTGAAGGTCGCCCGACTCCAGCAATTTCTGGATCGCATCCGAAAGTGCAACCCAGGCGCCCGAAATGGAGGCGGTGCGAGTGCCGCCATCGGCCTGGATGACGTCACAATCTATAGTGATGGTTCGTTCACCCAGTTTTTCAGTATTGATGCTGGCGCGTAACGCACGTCCTATCAGGCGCTGAATTTCCATGGTGCGTCCGCCCTGGCGGCCTGAACTTGCCTCGCGCCGCATGCGGCTTCCGGTCGATCTCGGCAGCATGCCATATTCGGCAGTAACCCAGCCTTTCCCTTTACCGCGTAAAAATCCGGGTACCGAGTTGTCTATCGATGCGGTGCAGATGACGCGGGTGTCACCAAACTCGATCAACACTGAACCATCGGCGTGTTTAATATAGTTTTGCGTAATCTTGACAGGTCTTAGCTCATCCGCCGCGCGGGAACTGGGTCGCATTATTTCGTCTCCATAAAAAGAGCGGCAATTATACTCATCGAGGTTGTAGCCGTCCGCAACATTTAACTCCAGATGTGATATGCGTGTTATAGCGAATAGTGAAAATAGGCTATGATGCCGGTTGCAAAGACACAGAGACTCGCATTGTGATAAGAAGCATGACCGGTTTTGCCCGGGTAGAGGAAACCAATAAAGCCGGATCGATTACCTGGGAGCTGCGCTCGGTTAATCATCGCTACCTCGAGCCTGGTATCAAGGTACCCGAGGATTTCAGGCACCTGGAGCCCGAGATCCGCAAGCTACTGGCAAAGTACCTGACCCGTGGCAAGGTTGATCTGGGTTTGCGCTACAAGCTCGATCAGAAACATCAGCGCGATATAAGCCTGAACGAGGATATCGTGTTGAGTTTGCGTAATGTAGAGCAGCAGATTCTGAATATCGTGCACGAGGGCAGCAAGCTATCGGTTGCCGATATTTTAAGCTGGCCCGGGGTCATCGCCGAGACCGAGCGGGACCTGGCCTCGTTCAATGAACTGGCGATTTCCTGTCTCGAGTCTGCGCTGAAGCAATTACAGCAAGGTCGCGAGACGGAAGGTAAGGCGCTCGATGAGTTAATACGAAGCCGTTGTGCACAGATCAGCGAGATCGTGGGCGAAGTGCGTAAACATCGACCCGAAATGATGGCCGCGCTGCGCAAGAAATGGGAAACCAGTCTCGATGAAAAATTGAAACAGTGGCGCGAGAACGCAAATGAAGATCGACTCGAACAGGAGCTGGTTATGCTGGCGCAGAAACTCGATGTTGAAGAAGAGCTCGACCGACTCGATACTCATGTAGTCGAGGTGTTGAATGTTCTGGATCGTGACGAAGCGGTAGGTAGAAGACTGGATTTCCTGATGCAGGAACTCAATCGAGAGGCCAATACGTTGGGGTCGAAGTCGCAGGACAGCATTACCACGCAGCAAGCAGTTGATCTCAAGGTCCTGATCGAACAAATGCGTGAACAAGTGCAGAATATCGAGTAAGCCGTGTCCCAATCCAAGAAACTCAATATTTCGTCATTCAGTGTGCTACTGGTGGCGGCCCTGACCCTGCTGATGTTTGCACTGTGGTGTGTTTCGTTGCTGATCCTGGTCGACCGCCAGAGCCAACAGAATTCGGTAACGCTGCAGCAAAACCTTCATGCGCAGGTGTTACAGCTGCAGCAGAAACAGCATCTCTGGCTGCAGTCCCAATACTATCTGCTCGGTACGCTGGCGGAGTCATCCGCCGATACCCAGACCTTCCAGTCTTTTCTGTGGAGCTATTACCAGCGTAATCCCAATATCTGGGCCGTGAACCGGGTGCATTTCGACCAGGAGGGCCGCCCTGTCTCGAGATCCAACAAACCGGGCTGTCTGCAGCCAGGACAAATGCACCGGGATAATTTCGATAATTTTCTGGTACCACAGATTACGAGTTGTCGTATCGATGATAAGGCACTGCTTGAAATTGCCGGCCCTGTTGCGGCCGAGGGTAACCCGGTGGTGCTGCTGGTAAGCATGGATTATTTCGATTTCCTGAACGAGTTTTCGAGCTTGTCAGGACGCGATTTACAGCGTGCTACCGATACCGAACAGGGTATTCAATACCAGGAGTTCAGCGCCGATGGCGAAGCCAGTCGCCCTATTACAATTCCGATCGGGATGGATAGCGTCGTGCCCGGTCAACTGCACCTCAAGCTGCAAACGCTGTCTTTCTGGGATCTTTTCAAACGCCAGGCAGCGATTGTACTGGTGGTGTTGGTATGCGCTGCCCTGCTGGTTCTGACATTGTTACATTTCAATTTAATCAAACCTTTACACGAGCTCGCCCGGAAAATGCACGTTGCGGCAAAAAGCCAGCAGGACAGTGCTACCGATGGGCCGGGCGGAGTCAGGACCGGCCTGGAGGTGATGATCGAAGATTTCAACGTGTTGCAAAAAATGGCCAAGCGGGACCCGGTGACACGACTCAATAACCGCGTCATTTTTGAAGACCGTCTGGCGCAGGCGATACTGGAAGGGAAACGCAGTGGACGTCGCTATGCGCTGGTCATGATCGAGATTGTCGGGCTTGACGAGTTTGCGCAGCATCGAGGCCAGTATATTGTCGATGCGCTGCTGCGGCAGGTTGCCAGGGGCCTGCGAGAGTCTTTGCGTGAGAGTGACCAGGTTGCGCGTTTTGAAAGAAACCTGTTCGCGATATTGCTTGAAGTACAACAACGCGATCAGTTGAATACCCTGGTCGAGAAAATTTACCTGTCTATCGTTCGACAATACCAGATTTACGGACGTGAATTTGAATTGAGGGCTTTTTTCGGCATTGCGATTTATCCTGATGATGCTGTTGATGCGGATATCCTTTACCAGAATGCCAGTGCTGCCCTGGTCGATGCTGAAAATAGCGACTGGCCCATGCAGTTTTTCAAGGATCCCGACGAGGCTATCGATACTTCAGGATTTACGATGATACAGGCCTTGCGTCGTGCGCTGGATAACGATGAGTTAAAGCTCGTTTATCAACCGGTTGTCGACCTGGAAAGCTACGAAACAATTTACCTTGAGGCGCTGTTGCGTTGGAAAGACCCGGGCAAGCATGATTTTTCCATTGGGCGTACGATTCGCCTGGCGGAACAAAACCATTTGATAATGCCACTGACAAACTGGATTATCGAGTCTGCCTGCCGATTTATCAGCGAATCCAGCCTTGATGGCCTGTCCATAGGTATTAATTTGTCGATGATTGACTTGCATGATCGCCGCTTGCCAGAACGCATCGAAACCTACTTAACCCAATACCAGGTCGAACCCGCTCAGATCGTAATTGAAATAACGGAAGGGCAGATCATGCAGGATCCGGGAGAGGTGGTCGAGGTATTGTCGCATCTCGGGATGATGGGCTTGTCGCTTTCGATCGATGACTTCGGTACCGGGCAGGCTTCATTAACCTATCTCAAGGAACTGCCTGTCGAAAAGCTCAAGATCGATCAGTCTTTTGTGCGCGATATTGCCACTAATCCGGACGACCAGTTGATTGTGAAGGCGACAATCGAGCTTGCTCATACGCTGGATTTAGAGGTTGTCGCCGAGGGTGTGGAAACGCTGGCGGTGTGTGAATTGCTGACTAAAATGCGTTGCGATCATGTGCAGGGATATTACATTAGTCACCCACTCGAGGAGCGACAGGTCGCCGCCTGGTTCGAGACTTCGGTTAAATCAGACCTTGTTCGGAAAGGCAGTTAATTCTGTCGCCGACAATGACGTGATCCAGCACGCGAATATCGACCAGGCCTAACGCTTTTTGCAGACGCTCGGTGATACGGATATCCGCCTGACTCGGTTCGCAGACGCCCGAGGGATGGTTATGCGCGAGTATTACCGCCGCCGCGTTATCGGCAAGCGCCTGTTTGACCACTTCTCGTGGATAAACCGAGGCTCCGTCTATGGTTCCGCGAAACAATTCCCGAAACGCGATTACCCGGTTGCGATTGTCGAGCATCAGGCAGGCAAAGACCTCGTATTTATAATCGCGTAACCGCGCACGCAGGTAATTCCGGGTTTGCTCCGAACGGGTCAGGCAGTTTCCGTATTCGAGTTCTTCCGATAAATGGCGGCGTGCGATTTCGAGCGCGGCCTGCAGTTGCACGAACTTGGCCAGGCCCAGCCCTTTGCGACTGCAGAAACTTTTTGTGTCGGCATCGAGGACAGCTCGTATCGAGCCGTAATCGAGTAATAGTTGTCGTGCGAGGTCGACCGCGGTACTGCCGGACACCCCGGTGCGTAGCAAAATTGCCAGTAGTTCAGCGTCCGAGAGCGCATTTGCGCCCCGGTTAACCAGTTTTTCGCGGGGTTTTTCGGCACTGGGCCATTGAGAGATAGTCATGGGTATTCCTTTACCTGTTGTCCTCAGCCGCTAAAATAGAGTAAATGCAAGCGCTCGGCAACAAGAAAATACTGCTCGGAATTACCGGCGGCATTGCCGCCTACAAATCCGCCGAACTGGTGCGCCTGTTGATAAAGGCAGGTGCCGAGGTGCGCGTCGTGATGACACCATCGGCGCAGGAATTTGTGCAACCGCTGACTTACCAGGCGCTGAGCGGTCACCGGGTATACGTTGATTTGTTCGATGCCGAAGCAGACTCGGCGATGGATCATATCGAGCTTGCACGCTGGTGTGACCTGTTGTTGGTGGCGCCGGCGTCGGCTGATTTCCTGGGCAAGATGAATGCGGGATATGCCGACAATCTCTTACTGACCTTGTGTCTCGCGAGCAAGCGCCCGGTCGCCGTGGCACCCGCGATGAACCAGCAAATGTTTGCCAATTCCGCAACGCAGGAAAATCTGAAACAACTGGCTGCGCGCAACGTACGGATCTGGGGACCGGCCGAAGGTGATCAGGCCTGTGGGGATTTCGGTCCTGGGCGCATGCTCGAAGCCGAACAATTACTGGCTAATGTCGCGCTGCAATTCGTTCCTGGCAAGCTTGACGGGGTCGAGCTGTTGTTGACTGCCGGCCCCACTCGAGAGGCGATCGATCCGGTGCGTTATATCAGCAATCGGAGTTCGGGCAAGATGGGCTACGCGCTTGCCGAGGCAGCGTTGCAGGCGGGGGCCAGGGTGACCCTGGTAAGTGGTCCTGTGTCTTTGATAGCGCCACCGGGCGCGAAACTGGTAGCGGTGGAGTCGGCCCAGCAAATGTATGAAGCGGTGATGCAACAGGTAGCGCACAGCGATATTTTTATCGGCTGTGCCGCGGTGTCCGATTACCGGGTTGACCAGGTGGCGACCCACAAGCTCAAAAAATCCGAAAATTCGATGTCGCTGCCCTTGATCTTGAATGTCGATATCCTGGCTGCCGTTAGCGCACTCGAAGACAAACCGTTTTGTGTTGGATTCGCCGCCGAGACGCAGAATCTTGAAAAGTATGCGCTTGCCAAGCTTGAGCAAAAGAATCTCGATATGATCGCGGCGAACCCGGTTGGTAATGCCGATAGCGGGTTCGAAACCGACACTAACCAGCTTGAAGTCTTCTGGCGTGACGGTCACCGCAGCATCGAACGGGATAACAAACTCGCTATCGCAAAACAACTTATCGATTTGATTGTCGAGCGCTATACTTGCGCCCGTTCCTAACAGGCAACCCTAAGCATGACAGCAAACAAGAACAATGTTGCGGATATTCTGATCGAGGCCTTGCCCTATATCCAGGCACTGGATCAGAAGACAGTGGTGATAAAATTTGGCGGTAACGCCATGGTCGATGAAGCGCTCAAGAGTAGCTTTGCCCAGGACATCGTGTTGCTGAAGCAGATTGGTGTTAACCCGGTTATCGTACATGGTGGGGGCCCGCAAATCGGCAAGCTGCTCGAACAGATTGGCAAGAAGAGCCGCTTCATCGAAGGCATGCGAGTCACCGATAATGAAACCATGGATGTCGTCGAAATGGTGCTCGGCGGGCAGGTTAACAAGCAGATCGTAGCACTGATTAATCGTCATGGTGGACGCGCAGTAGGCCTTACCGGTAAGGACGGCGGTATGATTACGGCCCGTAAAATGAAACTGGCTGGAAATGACGCCGTCGATAACGATCTTGGACAGGTTGGAGAGGTCGAGTCGATAGACCCCGCCGTGGTAGCGATGCTGGACGACGATGACTTTATCCCGGTAATTGCCCCCATCGGTGTCGGCGCCGACGGTTCTTCCTACAATATTAATGCAGACCTGGTTGCTGGCGAATTGGCCAAGGTACTGGGCGCGGAAAAATTATTGTTGTTAACCAACACCCCGGGGGTGCTCGATCCGGATGGAAATCTACTGACCGGTCTAAGTGCCGACGAAACCGAGCGTCTAATCGCCGACGGCATCATCCATGGAGGTATGCTGCCGAAAGTACGCTGTGCACTGGACGCGGTAAAGGCCGGGGTTCGAACCAGTCAGATCATCGATGGGCGGGTAAGGCATTCGGTATTATTGGAGTTATTGACCGATTCCGGTGTGGGCACGCTAATAAACGGGGCGCCTGGGAATTAGAGACGTTCAGTCCTTGGATTTCTCGGCGGTAAGTTCCCGGTAACGCGCCAGGTCCAGCGCGTACTGCTCGTTAATTTGATCTTTCTTCTCCATCTTCAATTCCAGTTGGGCATAGCGGCTCTCTAGTTTACCGGTGAAGTGCTCTATTTTCTGGGCAAGACCACCAGGAACTTCCTTGCCCTTGGAAAGGTAAATTTCATCTGCGCTGGTCATTAATTGCTGCAGCTGTTGCTGTGTGGCAGCAATGCTTTTATTGATTAGAGTGATCACCGAATCGAGCACTTCGAGACGATCGTCGCGCGCCAGGCCGAGTTCTTCTTCGGAACTAAAGGTCAGCAGCAGCACCTGGTCTTTTTGATACTGAATCTCCTTGAGCTTCGCTTCCTTGGCCTCTTGTTCCTCCAGTTTGCGCTTGGCTTCAGCCTCCACCGCTAGCTCTTCATCGCTCTTGGCTGCTTCCTTGGTCGACAGGACTACACCCTGCGAATTTAGCTGCTGGTGTTTCTTTTTGACCTGTTTCGCGGGTAGCCGGTCGCTGTAACGAATCTGTCCGTTTTCGTCGACCCACTTATACAGTGCGCCTGCACCCGCGTGCTTGGAGAAAGCAAACAGAATCGAAGCCAGCAGTAAAACTGGCAATAATGTTAAGCGGGGTTTCAGGTGATTGCTTACAGCGCGCAAGATGTTATTTGATTCCTGACCACTTCAGGTCATTCAGATCCTAACACGCATAATAGTTTATTTATGGTGATTTGCCATTAATTTGACAACTATGGTTGTCCCATCAAACTCGCTACCGAGGTATGCAATGCCTGTAAGTAATCCCTCTCTCCGGGCGAGGTTACCAGCACCGCAACTCCTATATTCTGTGGATTCCAGTCGGGTTCTATCGCGATACGGTGCTGATTGTTTTGCTGTAAGTTCTGCGCCTGGCTCATGTAGCGCACCACTTGCTGATGATTCAGTGTTTCACCCGAATTTTCGCCGCGTTTTACATCGGTCGACAGGTCATTTTCATAGACCAGGTAACGGTGATGAATTTGCCCGACCGTGCTTCGGTCTCCAGGGGAATGAAGCTCAAGCAGGAGTCCGGTCTCATCCCTGGAAACGGTAAGTTTAAGCTCGAGTGGCGCTTTTCGCTGGTTGGCCTGCTGGATTTTGTCGAGAATTTTACCGGCGCCGCGAGCTTCCATGCCGTTGACAAAGAACTCGGGGGTATAGATTGTGCGTTGCTGATTATTAGCGCCCAGGTGGCGTTGACGGCGGGTATATTCTGCGCTGGAAAAGCGATCCTTCCAGCCCAGGTAATCCCAGTAATCAACATGAAACGCAAGTGCGAGCACGTTAAGCTCATCTTTGGGTGTATCGACAAGTCGCGACAACCAGCGATCGGCTGGTGGACAGCTGGAGCAGCCTTCCGAGGTGTAGAGTTCGACGACGGCGGTTTGCCTGTCTCCGCTGCTGATTTCAATAGGCTCGCCAGCGTAAGCAGAAAGCGAGATCAGGCTGGTGAGCATTAAGACTCGAAGCATGGTGCACCTGTTATTATATCGTAAGAACCTAATGTAGACTGCATCGATCGACCTGAGTTCAGTCGATTCCGTACTCGGCCCGGTAAGCTTCAATGGTTGCCTGATGTTTGCTATCCCCACTGGTTTGCAAATATTCGAGGATATGGTCGAGTTTTATGATCGAGATGACGCTTAATCCCTGTTGCTCCAGTTCCTGGATTGCCGAGAGATCTCTCGAACCTTTTTCCTGTCGGTCAAGTGCAATCATGACGGCACAAACCTCGGCACCGAGCGTTTCGATTAACTCGATTGATTCCCGAATTGCGGTTCCGGCGGTGATGACATCGTCGATAATCATCACCCGACCCGTGATTTCGGCGCCCACTGTATTTCCTCCTTCACCGTGATCTTTGGCTTCCTTGCGGTTAAACGCGTAGGGAATGTCGCGTTGATGTTGTTGGTACAATGCGCTCGCGGTAATCGCGGCCAGGGGTATACCTTTGTAAGCAGGGCCGAACAGCAGGTCGAAATCAATTTTGCTGTGCTGAATCGCATCGGCATAGAATCCGGCAAGTGCCGCGAGATCGGCGCCACGATTAAAAATCCCGGCGTTGAAAAAGTAAGGACTGACGCGACCGGATTTGAGCGTGAATTCGCCAAAGCTGAGGGCGCCGCGCTGCAGGCAGTAGTCGACGAAACGGGATTGGTAAGCTTGCATGGGCGAATCGTTAGGGCCTGTTAACACTAATTCAATGGGCTCTGCTGGGACTATTTTTTCATCCAGCAAGGCAGAATGAGCGTGATGTAGTCACTCTACATGAGCGAATGATAACGCCGCTGGGTGAAAAAATAACCCCAGCCCGAAGGGTTGCGCCTGAAAAAGCGCCACTTTTCGTTGCTCGTCGCTCATTTGGAATGACCAAACTACGCTTCTCGCGCCTCAATTGGCGCTTTTTCAGACGCAACAGAGCCCATTGGATTAGTGTTAACAGGCCCTAGTCGGATATCTTAAGTCATGTATCATATCGCCAGAATTGAATATTGGTAGCAGTTTCAGATGCGCGTGATCTCAGTAAACACCAACGGTATTCGTGCAGCGGCGCGCAAGGGCTTTTTCGACTGGCTACCCCGTCAGCGTGCGGACTTCATTTGTGTACAGGAAACCAAGGCGCATACCGAGCAGCTGGAGCAGCCGATATTTCATCCCCGTAATTATTACTGTAGCTACTACGATGCATTGAAAAAAGGCTACTCCGGAACGGCGATTTACAGCAGGGAGCGGCCGTTGCAGGTGATTCGCGGTTATGGCGAATCCGAGTTCGATAACGAGGGGCGTTACCTCGAATATCGCTACCGCAACCTGTCGATCATTTCACTCTACGCGCCGTCGGGCTCGTCAGGTGATCACCGCCAGGAATCCAAGTGGCGGTTTCTTGAAAGTTTTATGCTACATCTGCAATCGCTGCGACGTAAACGCCGTGAATTCATCATCTGTGGTGACTGGAATATTGCGCATCAGAATATCGATTTAAGAAACTGGCGCTCCAACCAGAAAAACTCCGGGTTCCTACCCGAGGAACGTGCCTGGCTGACCGATTTATTCGAACGCGTGGGTTATATTGACGCGTTTCGCGTTGTCGATAACCGCGACGAACAATACACCTGGTGGTCGAACCGGGGACAGTCCTGGGACAAGAACGTCGGCTGGCGTATCGATTACCAGATAGTCACACCCGGATTGAAAGACCGAATTCGGCGGGCAAGGATTTATAAAGATCAGCGCTTTTCCGATCATGCGCCGTTAATTATGGACTATGACCTGGAGCCCGCAGTCTAGTGCAGCAGAGCAATCTGCAATCCGTTTCCACGCTCAGGTTATTTTTTCATCGACGTGTGGTGACGATGCTATTCCTCGGTTTTTCAGCCGGCATCCCGCTGTTGCTTATCTTCTCATCACTGAGCCTGTGGCTGCGTGAAGCCGGGGCTGAACGTGCCGCGGTGACTTATTTCAGCTGGGCCGCGCTTGGCTATTCGTTCAAATTCGTGTGGGCGCCCCTGGTTGATCAATTACCCTTGCCCTGGTTGACCCGGATGCTCGGTCGCCGGCGCGCCTGGATATTGACTGCGCAATTCGCGATCATTGTTGCAATCCTTGCCATGGCATCGATTGACCCCGCGGCGAATCAATCGAGTTTGACCCTGATGGCGCTGGCCGCGATTTTACTCGGTTTCTCCTCGGCAACCCAGGATATCGTCATCGATGCCTATCGTATCGAATCGGCCGAAGTTGAATTACAGGCAATGATGTCTGCAACCTATATCGCTGGTTATCGTATCGGTATGCTGGTAGCGGGTGCAGGCTCGCTATACCTCGCCGACTGGTTTGGCACCAGTGGCGAAGCCTATGACTACCAGGCATGGCAGTGGACCTACTGCGCAATGGCACTTGCGATGCTGATAGGTGTCGCCACCACACTGGTAATCGATGAACCGCAAAGAGCAGAGAGAGACAGTGTTGCTGGTACCAATCAGGACTATTTACAATTTTTACTGATGTTCGTGGTCGCGATAGGGGGATTCGTCGGTGTTTTCTTTTTTTCGGGGGATATTGCCGGTAGTGTCAAGTCATCTCTGGGTGCGGTCCTTGCCAACCCGTTCCTGGCCGCGCTGTTGGTGGAATCCCTGCGTCTTGCGCTGGCATTGCTGGTTATGTGGCTGCTGGCATTAGTGCTGGTCAAATCCGGCATTGTCGGTTATGCGATGGTGGAGCGTACCTACCTGATGCCGATTCGTGATTTCTTCAGTCGTTACGGCTGGTCACTGGCCTGGATATTGCTCGCATTGATCGGACTTTATCGAATTTCCGATATCGTTCTTGGAGTTATTTCAAACGTCTTCTACCAGGATCTCGGTTTCAGCAAAACCGAAATTGCCAGCGTGGTCAAAACCTTCGGCTTGTTGATGACTATCGCCGGCGGTTTCCTCGGGGGATTGCTCGCGCTTCGTTTCGGCGTGATGCGTGTCCTGCTGTTGGGCGCGGTGCTCGCGGCCGCGACCAATTTGCTGTTCATGCTGCTGGCAAGCATCGGCTACGATATGTTCTGGCTTTACGTCGTAATCTCTGCCGATAACCTGTCGGCGGGCATTGCGAGCGCTGCGTTCGTCGCCTTCCTGTCGAGCCTGACCAATGTCTCCTTCACCGCGATGCAGTTCGCTATCTTTACCTCGTTGATGACCCTGATTCCAAAGGTATTGGGCGGGTACTCGGGATCGATGGTCGATGCGATCGGGTACCCCAGCTTCTTCCTGGTCACTGCAATTCTTGGCATTCCGGCATTGTTGCTGATTCTGATAGCGGCACGGCGTTTCGAAATCCGCGATCGTCCCGGCTAGTTTATTGTATGATGTGGGTACCGTTTAGTTTCGTTTGAAAAGCCATGAATCACTCCGAAAAACTGTTTGAACAGGCTGTAAAAGTAATCCCAGGCGGGGTTAATTCACCGGTGCGCGCATTTGCCGCGGTTGGAGGTACGCCACCGTTTATCGATCATGCCGAGGGTGCCTACCTGGTTGACGTCGATGGTAGGCGTTATATCGACTATGTTGGCTCCTGGGGACCGATGATATGCGGTCATGCGCATCCCGAAATCATCGCTGCCGTTAGCGAGACCGTGCACAAAGGTTTGAGTTTTGGCGCACCGTCGCCGCTCGAGGTACAGCTGGCGCAGCGCATCTGTGAATTGATGTCAAACATCGACCTGGTGCGTATGACCTGTTCGGGTACGGAAGCAACCATGAGTGCGATCCGTCTCGCGCGTGGATACACCGGGCGTGACAAGATCATCAAGTTCGAGGGTTGCTACCACGGGCATGCGGATTCCCTGTTGATCAAGGCAGGTTCGGGTGCCTTGACGCTGGGAGTGCCGAGCTCACCCGGAGTTCCGTCCGTGCTTGCCGATCATACCGTCACGCTCGAATACAACAATGCCGACCAGGTTAAGCAGGTGTTTACCGAGATCGGTGCTGAAATTGCCTGCGTGATTGTTGAACCCGTAGCCGGCAATATGAACTGTGTGCCACCGGCCGCGGGCTTTTTACAGACGCTGCGGGAATGTTGCGATGAATCATCGAGCGTACTGATCTTCGATGAAGTCATGACCGGTTTTCGGGTTGGACTCGGGGGTGCCCAGGAACGCTATGATATCGTTCCTGATTTAACCACGCTTGGTAAAGTCATCGGCGCCGGGATGCCGGTCGGTGCTTTTGGCGGCAAGCATGAAATCATGAGCCATATTGCGCCGCTGGGGCCTGTTTACCAGGCGGGCACTCTGTCAGGTAACCCGGTGGCGATGGCGGCCGGGTTAAAAAATCTCGAAATCATATCGCGCCCGGGATTTTTCGAAGACCTGGCGCAACGAACCGGGCAACTGGTGAATGGTATTTTGGGGGCGGCCGAAGCCAATGGTATCGCCTTGCGCGCCAACCAGGTAGGCGCAATGTTCGGCCTGTTTTTTACCGATCAGCCGGAAGTGACGAGATTTAGCCAGGTGAGCGCTTGCGATACCGAGCTCTTCAAAAAATTCTTCCATGGCATGCTGGCGCGCGGTATTTACCTGGCGCCGTCTGCTTACGAAGCGGGATTCGTCAGTGCGATGCACGGTGCAGCGGAGATCGAACAGACCATCGAGGCCGCCGCCGCCACTTTCGCCGAACTCTAAACAGCAAAGACGATTCTTAGAGCCCGAGCATGCCTTTTTTCAGCTTCTTATCCGCAGGATAATTACCGAGCCAGATTTCAAGTAAAGCGTTCCTGAAATCCTCACCCGGGATCAAGCCCAGTTGCTGCTGGTTCTTGCTGATCCGGGTTCCCTGTGCAGGTAAATAGTCGAAAATGTACTGATCTTTTTTGACGGCGTTGGTATCAAAGTAAGCGTAGAATTCATCAATGCGTGACTGAAGTTGTTTCAAGGTTTCGGAATCCTGATTTTTCTCGAAACCCTCACGCCAACCTTTTAGAAGTTTCTCTTGAGAGACTTCCTTGTAGACAAAATCAAGTTGCACCCGCCAAGGCCCCGGTTTTGACAGAATTTCAGCGACATCGCCGGACTTGCTCGGCAGGTAAAGCGAGCCCACGTAAACGTCTACCCATAATTTTTCACGCAAACCCATGCCGTTAAGGACCAGGGACTGGCCATCGCCAGTTTTGATTTCATCAGCGACGAAAACACCGGAGAGTTCAGCCGCCTGAGCTAAGGGGCAAAACAGGCAAAGCCATGTTGCAAATACGAGTCTTTTCATTGCAGCTGTCTCCTTTAGACTAGGCAGAAGGAGTCTATGCCCGCTTGCGACGAATTGGAACCCCCGGGCTTAAAGCTGGGTAGATTCGGGTTTGATGTATTGAATCACTCCGAGCCGAATCAGCTCGGCATGCAGAATCAGCGCGCGATCATTACAGTCGGGGATTTCGAGCAGGCGCTGTTTCAGTGCTGTCTCCAGCGGTAGCAGGTAAATCAGCTGGTAGAGAATTGCACAAAAGCCCTGGTCGTCATCACGAATTCGACCCTCGTGGGCACTCACATGGTCGAGAAGCTCCAGCATATAGGCAAATTGTTCAGGCATTTCATGGGTACTATCTTCATCCAGGATTTTAGTGTCCGCAAACGTCAGGCCGTCGTCTTGGGTATGGGTTGACAATATCTCAAAACGCTCGACACCCAGGGCGGTGATCCCTAACAGACCATCAGCCCGATTCTCCCAGTCATTGATGGCGGCGGTTGTCCCGATCGAGTAGATATCTGTATCGATTGCAGTTTCATCTCCCTGGTGAATCAATACCACGCCAAACGGACTGTTCTCGCGCATGCAGGTAGCGATCATGTCGAGGTAGCGAGTTTCGAAAACTTTAAGTTCCAGCGTATTGCCGGGCAGCAAAACGGTTTTCAGCGGGAACAGAGGAATTTCAGCCATGGTTGGTCATTGCTTCAGCGCCTGTTCATTCCCCCCAACGCGGGGACAGGTCATTATCAATACCAAGCTGGTCGAGAATGCGTGCGACTATAAAATCTACCAGCTCGGCAACAGAACTGGCACCGTGGTAAAACCCGGGATTGGGCGGCAGTATCACTACCCCGAGGCGTGACAGTTTGAGCATGTTCTCGAGATGAATACTGGAGAAGGGGGTTTCCCGCGGCACCAGGATCAAGGTTCGACGTTCCTTGATGGTCACATCGGCGGCGCGATGAATCAGGTTTTCGCTGCTGCCAACGGCAATTGATGCAAGGCTACCCATGCTGCATGGGCATACTACCATTGCGTCGGCGACCGAGGACCCGCTTGCCGGTGGCGCGGTCCACTGGTCTTTTGAGTAAACACTTATCAGGGCTGGATCGGCGTCGAAATATTCAGCGAGCTTTTGCTGCATTTTCTGAGGTGACCCAGATAATTTCAACTCGGTTTCCATGCCCAGTACGATCTGACCAGGCTGTGAGGTAATAAACTGAACCTTGATGTTATTTTGCAGGCAGCAATCAAACAGGCGCAGTGTGTATTCGGCGCCTGAGGCTCCAGTCATCGCCAGAGTAATTGTTGTTGGGGTCATGGCTCGGTTATGGCTATTTCTGCTTCAACCAGTTTATCGGTGGCCTGGGAAAGTCGCGCAATCAGGTTTTCGAGAAAGATGCGATAATAGCGCAATTGGGTTTCTGTAGAAGCCTGTTCCATTAACGATGTGCTCACCCGCATCAGTGAGACTTCGGTACGTGCCACGATAGTAGCGTTGCGAGGCTGACGCGTGAGAAAAGCGATTTCGCCAAAACAGTCACCCTGTTTCATCATGCCAACGACCTTTTCATTCTTGACGACTTCTACACCACCCTTGGCAATGATGTAAAACGCCGTTTCCTGTTCGCCCTCGGTCACAATAACCTCTCCCTTCTTGAACTCGGTCCATTCGCTGGCGTTGACAACCTCGGTAATTTGTTCGTCACTGAAATCCTTGAAGAATGCGAGATAGCGCAGCGTCTTCCATTTCTCCTGCATGTCGATACGCTCACCGACGCCGCGTAAGCGGCCGAAGGAATTGCTCAGGTCCGTCGCCAGCTGATAGGCTGTTTCATATCGATCATAGATAATTTTCTGCATCGATTTCTCGACAATATCGGCGATGTGCTGCGGCACCTCGGGATTGATCTCCATGACCGGATCGGGATCCAGGTTACTGATTTTGTATATCAGGGACTCCAGGCTGCCTGCCTTGTAGGGTGCTTTTTTCGCCAGCAACGCGTACATCACCGCACCGAGTGAGTAAATATCTGATTGTGCCACCAGGCGTTTTTCTTCGGATAATTGTTCTGGAGGCATATACATCGGTGATCCCTGCACCTCGGTGTCATGGCCCTCGAAACCGACATCGACATGGGCAATACTGAAATCCATGATTTTCACTTCGCCATCGTTACTCAGCATGATGTTACCCGGTTTCAGATCGCGATGGATAATGCCTTCACGATGTACGTAATCGAGGCCCTTGGCGCATTGATAGATGACATCGACAACCTGGTTGGGAGTGAGGACTCTATTCCCGGCAACGTATTCCTGCAAGGTCACACCGTCGACGAATTCCATGACGATGTAATTGAGATCTTCTTCCTGCCCGGCATCGTATACGCTAACCACTGAGGGATGATGCATACGCCCCGCGCTATAGACCTCGGCAAAAAAACCTTCGCGTAATTTTTGCTTGGTTGCGGTATCCATATCTGCAGCCGAATGCGCGACCTTGATCGCGACAGTGCGCTGAACGAAAGGATCGAAAGCCTCGTAAACGACACCCATGGAACCACGTCCGATGCGGCGTTTAACTTCATACTTGGCGATCTTTGTCGGTCTTTGTGATTTGTCGGACATACCCGATTTCTAGTTTTGCAGCGCTTGAATAAGACGTTGATGAATATTATCAAAACCGCCATTGCTCATAATAACGATTTGATCTCCCTGCTCACAATTTTGCAGCAGGTAGTCGATAATCTGTTGTGTATCGTTTTTAACTTCTACTATTGTAGATGCAGTTTCTGCAATTTTCGCGATATCCCAATTTAAATCAGGGTTTTCGCATAACAAAATCAGGTCAGCCGCGGCGAATGATTGACCAAGTTCGTTCCCATGCGTGCCCATTTTCATGGTATTGGAACGTATATCCAGCACACCGATCAGGCGGCCGGCAGTGGCTCCTTTCAGTGCCTCCAGGGTTAACGCGATTGCGGTCGGGTGATGGGCAAAGTCATCGACGATTGTGACGCCGTTAATTTCGGCGATCACTTCCTGGCGACGTTTAACCCCGGCGAACCGGCGCATGGCGTCGAGCGAAACTTCGATGCTTACCCCGGCATGACGAGCGGCGATAATTGCTGCGCTTGCGTTTGCTGCGTTGAACTGCCCCTGTTGGGATAGTTCCAGCGCATGGCTGTTTGGGCCCTGGTGCAGTGTGTTTTCCTTATCGAGAAAAAAATCAGCATTCGGATCGACGCTGGAGAAATTCGATTGCTGGCTCCAGCAACCCATCGCCAGGACATCTCGTAACGCTTCATCATCGTGATTGACGATAACCAGAGCGCTCCCGGGCAGGGTTCGCACCAGGTGGTGAAACTGTCGCTTAATCGCGGCCAGGTCTTCAAAGATATCGGCGTGGTCGAATTCGAGATTGTTCAAAATCAGCGTGCGCGGGTGGTAGTGAATGAACTTGGAGCGCTTATCGAACAGCGCCGAGTCGTATTCATCAGCCTCGATCACGAAGAATGGATCGCTACCGAGTTTTGCCGATTGCGAAAAATTCTGGCAGATACCACCGATCAGGTAGCCCGGATCTAGCCCGGCATCATCGAGTATCCAGGCGAGCATGCTGCTGGCCGTAGTCTTGCCATGCGTCCCGGCAACCGCCAGTACCCAGCGCTTTTGCAGTACCGCTTCGTAAAGCCATTGAGGACCCGATGTATAGCGCAATCCACGCTCGAGTATGGCTTCGAATTGAGGATTGCCGCGCGTAACAGCATTGCCGACGATAAAAACGTCACAGTCCTCAGGTAAGGCATCGGCGTCGTAGCCATGATCTAGCTCGATTCCGGCTTGCTCCAGTTGGGTGCTCATCGGGGGGTAAACGTTGGCATCGGAACCTGCTACTTCACAACCAAGCTCACGCGCTATTTGAGCTATGCCGGCCATGAAGGTACCGCAAATACCAAGAATATAAATCTTCACCAGGCGAACCAGATCACTACGAATTGATAAAGCACGAAATAATTAAAAGATATCATAGCTGAAAGATGGGTAGAGATTGAAAAAGCGCGCTTAAAGATCAACGACAAAACCGCCAGGTTCCAGATCAGGATGGCCAGGGTCACGTAGATCAGAACATTCTCTATACTGGTTTCATTATTCGTCACGCTGCGATAGATCGGGATCGTGACCAGGGTAATAATCACGTTGACGCCGACCAGGGCCGAAAAGGTTTGCAGCAATCGTTCGAGCGATTTTTTCCAGCGCAATCCCCAGTAAGCGATCAGGCCCAGCATCCCGAGTTCCAGGAATATCTGTGCACATACCACTGCGTAGCTGCGTTGTTCATCGATCAGCAACATTCCGATCAGAAAATAAGCGAATACGCTAAGGGCGACACAATATGGATTGTAAGGCAGGCGTTCGGGGCTGGAAAGCAGCAGGCACATCAATATGTAATGCTTGAGGCTAAGCAGCCACTGGCCGATGATGTTCTGCATGTGCAGTATCATAGTCGCTTCAAAACACAACACAATAAGATAGGAAAATGAATGAGTAAAAAACGCCAGTTAGTTATAATCATGCACTTTTGACCAGTGAATTAAATGAGCGAGTTGCCAGCGACCGAATTGAGTAGCTTCCAGGGCCTGATCCAGACCTTGCAAAATTACTGGTCCGAGCAGGGCTGTGTGATTTTGCAGCCCCTGGATATGGAGGTCGGCGCCGGTACCTTCCATCCGGCAACCTTTATACGTGCAATCGGCCCGGAGCCCTGGCGTGCCGCTTACGTGCAGCCGAGCCGTCGACCGACCGATGGGCGTTATGGCGAAAATCCCAACCGGTTGCAGCATTATTTCCAGTTCCAGGTATTGTTGAAACCTTCGCCGGACAATTTTCAGGAACTGTACCTTGGTTCGCTCGAGGCGCTTGGCTTCGAACCATTGGTGCATGATATTCGCTTCGTCGAGGACGACTGGGAGTCACCGACACTCGGCGCCTGGGGGCTGGGCTGGGAAATCTGGTTGAACGGCATGGAAGTCAGCCAGTTCACTTATTTTCAACAGGTCGGTGGACTGGAGTGTCAGCCGGTATCAGGTGAAATCACCTACGGTATCGAGCGACTGGCGATGTACCTGCAGGGTGTCGACAGTATTTTCGACCTGGTTTGGGGTCGAGGGCCACAGGGGGTAGTGACCTACGGCGATATTTATCATCAAAACGAAGTTGAGCAATCGACCTATAATTTCGAGCTTGCCGATACCGATGCACTGTTTCACTGGTTTGATGTTTGCGAAAAACAAAGCCAACTGCTGGTCGAGAAAAAACTGCCACTGCCTGCTTACGAGCAGGTCATGAAAGCTTCGCATGCTTTTAATCTGCTCGATGCCCGACATGCGATTTCGGTGACTGAACGGCAACGTTTTATTCTGCGGGTACGCGGCCTGTCGCGTAGCGTTGCCGAGTGCTACTATGAATCACGCGCGGCACTTGGGTTTCCCCTGATTAAAAAGGACGTTGCTGATGAGTAGTGACTGCCTGATCGAAATCGGTACCGAGGAATTACCGCCGCGGGTGCTGCAGTCGCTGGCACAAAATTTTGCTTCCCTGGTAACGCAGTCTTTAGCCGAGCATAACCTTGCCCCGGATTCTGTCGAAGTGTTTGCCACCCCTCGACGATTGGCAATGTTGTTAAGGGATACCCCTTTGCAGCAGGCCGAGCAGTTGATAGAAAAGCGCGGCCCGGCGCTTGACGCGGCGTTTGATGCCGACGGAAATCCATCACGTGCAGCGCTCGGGTTCGCTGCATCATGTGGTGTCGATATTGACAAGCTCGAGCGTCGCCAGACCGAAAAGGGCAGTTGGCTGTACTTTTGCGATAAGCAGGCCGGACGAAGCCTGGACCAGTTAATACCGGAGCTGGTGGCAGGCGCACTATCCAGTCTGCCAATTCCGAAACGCATGCGTTGGGGAGATCGCAGCGATGTTTTTGTGCGGCCGGTTAAGTGGCTGGTGCTGATGGTCGGCAGCGAGGTTGTCGATGCGGAGATCTTCGGTCTGCGTTCTGGCAATCGCAGTTTCGGGCATCGTTTCCACGCACCTTTGGCACTTGAAATACCCTCCGCTTCAGAATACGAAGAGACACTGATTTCCCGGGGGTTGGTTATCGCCAGCTTCAATCAACGCCGAGAGATGATTCGCGAGCAGGTTGAAAAAGCCGCTGCAAAACTTGGTGGCATGGTAAAAATTGACGACGCGCTGCTCGACGAAGTCACCGCACTGGTCGAGTACCCGGTTTCAGTCTGCGGCGAATTTGACGCCGAATTTCTTGAACTTCCGGTGGAAGTGCTGGTTTCCACGATGCAGGAAAACCAGAAGTACTTCGCGCTGTTTGACGCTAAAGGCGAGTTGTTGCCGCATTTCATCGCGATCTCCAACATAGATAGCCGTAAACCCGAAGTGGTTGTCAGTGGTAATGAACGTGTTATCCGTCCGCGCTTTGCCGATGCCGGGTTCTTCTTTGCCCAGGATCAGAAACAGGGACTCGACCTGATGCGAATCCGTCTCGATAGCGTTGTTTTCCAGGATAAGCTCGGTAGCCTCGGGGACAAGACCAATCGAATTATCCGACTTGCCAAGTACATCGCGAGTTTTTCCGATGTCGACCAGGACCTGGTACGTCGTGCCGCGGATCTCAGCAAGGCGGACTTGATGAGTGATATGGTGGGTGAGTTCCCGAAACTGCAAGGTGTCATGGGACGTTACTATGCGCAACATCAGCAGGAAGAACAGTCGGTATGTGATGCGATCGAGCAGCACTACTGGCCCAGGCATGCAGGCGACCGCGTGCCGCAAGACCCGATTGCACAGGCGGTCGCATTGGCCGACCGTCTCGATAGTCTGGTCGGAATTTTTGCGATTGGCGAAAAACCTGGTGGCGATAAGGACCCCTTTGCGCTGCGCCGTGCAGCGCTGGGGGTGTTGCGTATCATCGTCGAAAACCAGTTGCCCCTGGACCTGGCCGATCTATGCCAGGTTGCTGCCGATGGTTATTTCAGACAGGTAGATGCAAAGGCGGCAATTGCAGAAGTGATCGAATACGTGTTTGACCGCCAACGCGCCTATTACCAGGAACAGGGTATAGATTTCGATGTCGTTGACGCGGTTGCCTATAGCCGTCCTGGTATGCTCTATGACTGCGATTTACGCATCCGGGCGGTACAGGAGTTTCAAAGTCACGAAGCAGCTTCTGCGCTCGCGGCAGCGAATAAACGAATCAGTAATATTCTTAAAAAACAGGAACATGTGGAGACCGACGTCGATACCGGGTTATTGCAGGAGAAAGCAGAAAAACAGCTTTTCAAGCAACTTCAGGCGCTTAAAGCAGGGGTTGCAAAACAGGTTTCCGGTGGAGCCTACTTAAAGGGGCTGGAACAGCTTGCCGAACTTCGACCCGCGGTTGATACCTTCTTTGACGAAGTAATGGTGATGGTTGATGACGCGGCTTTGCAAGACAACCGGCTTGCACTGCTCGATCAACTGTTGCAAAGTTTCCGCCTGGTCGCTGATTTCTCACGGATAAAATCCTGAGACTCGATCATCAGACAGGAGACTCGATTGGCCAAAATGGTAATCCTTGACAGAGACGGCGTCATCAACCACCTGCCGGATGATGACATCACCACTGTCGATGGCTGGGATCCTATACCCGGCAGCATCGAGGCGATCAATCGGCTCAAAAAAGCAGGTTACCTGGTCACCATTGCATCCAACCATTCGGGCATTTCGCGAGGTCTTTATAGCGAGGAAGAATTGTTGGAAACACACGCAAAGATGCAGCGCCTGCTTGAAAATCGAGGCGCCAGCGTCGACGGTATTTTTTATTGTACGCACGGTCCCGAAGCGAATTGTGTATGCCGTAAACCCAAACCGGGCCTATTGTTTCAGATTGCCAGTCAGTTCAAAATCGATCTCAAGCAAACAGCAGTCGTAGGGGACGATATCAGCGATATTCAGGCAGCGAAGATGGCCAACGCGAAACCGATTCTGGTTCGCACCGGAAAGGGAGAGTACGTGATGCAGAACTTTCCCGAAGTACTGGATGTTCCGGTTTACGATGACCTGGCCCACTTCGTGCGCCACACTCTGCGCCGCAAATAGATTCCGGCCGTGGTCAGTCCACTCTATAAAATCTGGTTGGGAATACGCTCAACCATATTCTGGATACTCTTTCTGCCGGTCCTGCTGCTCTTAGCCTGCCTGGTTTCGCTGACGTTTTTTATGCCACTGAATTTTCTGATGGGGATCGTCAGGTTCTGGATCAGTTACTCACTCTGGTGCTTGCGAATTATCTGTGGACTCAAGTATTCGGTTGAGGGGCTTGAAAATATTCCTGATCATGGCTTTATCGTAATGAGCAAACATAGTTCAACCTGGGAAACGATCGCGATACAGGGTTTTTTTCGTCCGATGATCTGGGTGGTCAAGCGCGAACTGACCTGGATTCCCTTTTTTGGTTGGGCATTGAAAGCGATGGATGCAATTGCCCTGAATCGGGGTACCGGTCGCAAGGCTATCAACCAGCTGATCACGGAGAGCCAATTCCACATGGACCAGGGAAGAATCCTGATGCTGTTTCCCGAGGGCACGCGAGTTTTACCGAAACAAAAGAAACCGTTCAAGATTGGTGGTGCCATTGTTTCCCAACGCACCGGGTACTCGGTACTGCCGATTGCGCACAATGCCGGTGAATTCTGGCCACGACATAGCTGGATCAAGTGGCCCGGTACCATTCGAGTCGTTATCGGCAAGCCGATCGATCCACAGGACAAGAAACCCGAGGACATTATTAACGAGGTGGCAACCTGGATTCTCAGCGAGTGTGAACGAATCAGTGACGAAGCCCAATTGCGACGAATTGGTGTTCTATAATGACCTGTGGATTAAAAGGAATGCAGGTTATTGTTGGTGCGTTTTAAGTTACTGGTAATACTTTTCTTGTATGCCGGCCTGGCGCAGGCTGATTGGACCGGTGTTACGCTAGAACTTGCCAACGTCGATGCGGACTGGAAATTTGACAGCGGTGTGCGCGAAGCCCAGATCAACAGTATCGCCTTTCAAATTGAGGAAGAAACTGCAACCGGATTAAGCGTCGGCGGGGGCATCGGTTACCTTGATATGCGCGTTGTTGGCGATAGCAGCACGGATACCAGAAAATTTGACGGGGAGTATTTGCAGATTTACCTGCGCCAGGAAATTCGCATCAGTGAACGCATCTCACTGCATGGTTTATTCAATTACAGTTACAACGACGGTCGCGACAATAGAGAAGACGATCGGGCTGATATAGACTGGAATGAAGCCAGTTTTCAGATCGACGTGAGCCTGCGTTTTGGCAATTTCGGGATTACTCCGTTTGCAGCCTATTACGATATCGATGGAGATATCAGCGATGATAACGGTACCGAATTTTTTGAAATGGATGATCCGGTAAGCCACGGTATCCGCTTCGACTATTACACCGAGCCGACGGCTTTCATCCGTATCGTGTTTCAATCCGGGGGGCAGTCCGGGGGCTATCTGACTTTCGCGCGCCGTTATTAATCGCTGTCGGAGTAACGGCTTTTTCGCCCGCTGTAAGTTGCGATCAACTCGTCGATGCTGGCCTGGTCGTACTCGCGCAAACCGCTTAACACCATCTTCTTCTGGCCTTTGCCCACCAGTTCTCCGTTGCAGCTCAAGTCGTAGTTGAGAGCGACATCGCCACGTTTGCCGTAAAGCCGGAAAATATTGTCGCTCAACGAGAGGTTTACCGAATCGATGTCGAGCCTGTCCAGCGAAATACGCATATGGTCATAGATTACCAATGGTCTTTCGGGATTAATCATGACATTGTTTTGTTTCATCAGGGGTACCAGTACAAGCGGAAAGGTTTCGCCCGAAAATTCCACATAGTTGCGCGTTAATGACTCGATAAGAACAGGGTTGTGACTGTGTTCGCCGTTAGTTGAAAGGTCGAGGTATTTTTTATCATGCTCGTCGTAAATCGATATTTCACGGGCGTCTACCTCGGGCAGAATCAGGGTGGTGTCATCGCCTACCATGCCCGAGAACGAAATGCCCATGGTTTGACGCAGGCCGTAGTGATGGATGATGATCGAGAATAGCAAATCGCCAGGCACGCAGAATCGTTTTGAATCGACATCGTGAATCGGATTAAAATCACCGGCCACCGATTTCGCGAAATCGCTGGCTTGCTGTCGGCTAAACGAGAGTTTGGAACCATCCAGGGTGTAGTATTTTTCTAGATTCATTTTTCTTATCTCGAGTTAACTTCCTGGGGCCCAGGGTGGTATCTTACCCCATTTTGAAAAAGGGAACTAACCTGTGAGTTTTGACGCTCAACAACCTCTGCATCGAGAGACTTTCAATGCTTAGTTTTTCAGACCTCTCGTTGCGACGTTCTACTACTCTGCTATTCGAAGCGGCCGACTTTAAAATATACCCGGGACAAAAGCTCGGCATCACCGGTGCTAACGGTTGTGGCAAGTCTTCGTTATTTGCGTTAATTCGCGGTGAACTGTCGTCCGACCAGGGTCAATTTACGATACCGCAAGACTGGGCGGTAGCCTCGGTAGATCAGGAAGCCCAGCTAAGTGAGCGTATTGCCCTTGAATATGTCATCGATGGTGATGAAGAGTTAAGACAGGTTGAAACCAGGCTCGCCGAAGCCGAGACTAAAACGGATGCGTTGTCGATTGCGAGCTGCCATGAACGGCTGCAGGAAATCGACGGTTACCAGGCGACCAGTCGTGCGGCACGGTTGCTTGCAGGACTCGGTTTTAGCGAGGCCGAAATTCGACGACCGCTCAATAGTTTCTCTGGGGGCTGGATCATGCGTCTCAACCTGGCGCGTGCATTGATGTGCCGTTCCGATCTGTTGTTGCTCGATGAACCCACCAACCACCTCGACCTTGATGCGGTGATCTGGCTTGAACAGTGGTTGAAGCGATACCAGGGTACCCTGTTGTTGATTTCGCATGACCGTGATTTTCTGGACGCTGTCGTTACCACCGTGGCCCATATCGAGAGTCAGCATATCGACCTGTATCGCGGCAATTACACAGCGTTTGAAATGCAACGCGCTGAACGTCTCGCGCAGCAGCAGGCGGCCCATCAAAAGCAGCAACAAAGCATCGCGCACATGCAACACTACATCGATCGCTTCCGCGCCAAGGCGACCAAGGCCAGGCAGGCTCAAAGTCGCATTAAGGCCCTCGAAAAAATGCAGATTATTGCACCCGCGCATATCGACTCACCCTTTCATTTCGAGTTTCGCTCCCCCAGGGCAATGCCGACTTCACTGTTGAAGCTGGATCGAGTTTCAACCGGCTATGAAGATAAAACCGTGCTTGAGAATATCGAGTTTTCGTTGATTCCGGGCGAGCGTATCGGGTTGCTTGGCCTGAACGGGGCGGGCAAATCGACATTTATAAAACTGCTGGCAAACGAATTACAGCCCTTCGAGGGGGACATGACACGCGCAAAGGATTTGAATGTTGGATATTTTGCGCAACACCAGGTTGAACAGCTTGATCTCGAGGCTCACGCCCTGTTGACGATGCAGCGAATGGATCCGAAACTGAGCGAGCGTGAAATCCGGTCTTACCTCGGGGGATTTAATTTTCGCGGCGACAAGGTGTTGCAGGCTGTCAAAACTTTCTCCGGCGGTCAAAAAGCGAGGCTGGTTTTGGCGTTGCTGATCTGGAGACGTCCCAATTTACTGTTGCTGGACGAACCAACCAATCACCTGGACCTGGAAATGCGCCTGGCATTGAACCAGGCTTTACAGGGTTTTGATGGCAGCGTCATCCTGGTATCGCACGATCGACACCTGTTGCGTAGTGTTTGCGATGACCTTTGGTTGGTGGATAACGGGATGTTGCAACATTTCGAACAGGATCTTGATTACTATCCGTCATGGCTTGCACAGCGCAAAGCGCGTGGCGAAAATTCAACAGTATCTGCAGTTGCTAGTCCGCCGCAAAGTCGCCGTCAGCAAAAATTTCAGTTGAACCAGCTTAACAAGATCGAAAAAAAACTTGCAAAACTACATGCTCTGCAGGAAAGCCTCGAACAGAAACTCGCAGACAATTCAATCTATGATGCCGAGAATCGTGAACAGTTGAATGCAAACCTGGCGCAACAGGCAGAAAACCGGAAACTGCTGGACCAGGCTGAAGAGGACTGGTTACGCTTAAGCGAGTCGATAGAGCAACAGGCTAACTAGCCGTTACCACAACTGCACACGATCTGCCCCAGCGTCTTGAGCGCATTTTCGTTGGCCTGGTTCCACGGAGAACCGCAATTAATACGCAGGTGGTTGCGGAAGCCACGGGTTGCCGAAAACAGGATTCCCGGGGTTATCGCGATATTGTGCTCGAGCGCGCGATTAAATATATCGATGCTGTCGCAACCGCTCGGCATTTCCACCCACAGCACGTTGCCACCGTGCGGATGTGAAATGCGCGTGCCTTCGGGGAAATTCTTAGAGATCATAAAGCGACCTCGTTCGACCTGTTCGCGCATCGCAATGCGCAGTCGTACCAGGTGCCTGTCGTATTGCCCACTGCTTAGAAATTCGGCCAGCGCGAGCTGATTGATCGAAGAGGTAGCCGAGGACCAGGCCTGCTTATATTGTAAAAATTTTTTGTAGTAACGACCTGGTATTACCCAGCCGACGCGATGACCCGGAGCCAGGGTTTTGGAAAAGGATGAACAACTCAGCACGATATTATTGAGGTCATAGGATTTAGCGGGGCGGGGCGGTTTATCGCCAAAATAAACGCTGCCGTAAACGTCGTCCTCGATTAATGGAATATCGCGTTCGGCCAGTAAATTTACCAGTTCGCGCTTGTTCTCTTCCGGCATCTGGCAGCCCAGTGGGTTGCTGGTATTGGGTGATGCCATGACTGCCTTGATGTCCATGGTATCGAAGGCTTCTTCCAGTGCTTCCAGGTTTAAACCGGTAACGGGATCTGTTTCAATTTCGACGGCCAGCATCCCCATTTGTTCAATCATGCGCAGCACCGCAAAATAAGTGGGGGACTCGACCGCGATGATGTCACCGCGCTTGGCGACGGTGCGCAGGCTAATCGAAAGAGCCTCGGTGGCGCCAGAGGTAATAATGACATCGTCCGCGCTGATTCGAGTGTGGGTCTGGGCATATTGCTGTGCGATCTGTTCGCGCAATTTTCGGTCTCCGGGCGGGAACAGGTAATCCATACTTTTTTGTGGGTAACGGCTGATAATGCTGCGTGTTGCCCGGGTCAGCGACTTGACCGGCATGAAGTCCATCGAAGGATTCGAGGTGCCGAAGGGCGTTATGCGCGGATTGTTCGCATTGCGAAACACCTCTTCGAAGAGTTCACCAAAACGTACCCGACGGGCCTGGCGTGGCGTGGTCGCAGACTTGGCGATATCGTTAATCTGACTGTCGAGGGTGTTGACGTAAAAACCGGATTGCGGTTTTGCGCTCAATACTCCCTGGTCCTCGAGATTGACATAGGACTGGGTGATCGTGGCAATGCTGACCCCGAGTTGTTTGCTGAGTTTGCGCAGTGATGGCGCTTTATCGCCGGGTTTGAGCTCTCCCTTCTCGATTAACTCGGTGATGTAACGTGATACTTGATCGTATTTAAAGGTTTCCGCACGCAAAACTGTCATGTTGATGACCAACTGTATTGTAAGAATTTTAGAAAAATTGTAACTGTTATTGTAACAGTTTCGCCAATATTATTGCATCATTGCCAGTGGGGCATTCACGCTTCACGGGCAGAAAGTTAAAACCCCCTCCTCCTCCTCAGGTTTTGACTGATATTTAACCCACCCCAAAAAGGGGTGGGTTTTTTTTTGCCTTTTGAGCTACTGCGCTTGCATAGGCGCGATAAAAAATCCTTTCGGAATGCTCATTTAGGTTTATCTAAACTGCGCTTCCTCTCGAATTTTTTATCGCGCCTATGCTGCGCTCGTGACGCTCAAAAGCCAAAAAACTATCAAATACTTCCAAAGGCCGGGTACGTTCAGAGGTTAGAAGTCAAATATACGCCCCAAAATTGGGGGAGAAATGGCGCGCTCGGCGGGAATCGAACCCACGACCTTTGGCTTCGGAGGCCAACACTCTATCCATCTGAGCTACGAGCGCATCTTATTTCCTGCAAGTCCCGGTGTGACTGGGCCGTGATTGTAAACCATAGGGCGCCAGTTTAAACAGGCTCGCCAAATAATTTTTGCGAATTGCCAGTTTTTCGACGATAATGCCCAGCGTTTCTGAACCCGTCCATTTGCTGGAGACAACTCGTGAGTGAAGCTCAAGCCGAAACCTTTTCGCCACATAATATAACCGTTCTCGGCGGTTTATTGCTGATCGCAATTATTCTCGGGGAGGTTGTGATTGGGCCTCACGGTAATGATGAAGTGGTTGTCGAATCGGTCGATACCATGGAAGATATAGCAATGAGGTTGCAACCGGTTATTTCCCTTGACGAGATGCGCTCCAGTATGACCGTCGCGTCGGCCGCCGCTGATACCGCGGGCCAGTCTCCTGGTCAACTTTACCAGGGAGCCTGCCTGGCCTGCCATTCAACCGGAGCCGCGGGTGCTCCGAAAATTGGAGATGCGGCGGCGTGGAAAGCGCGTCTTGCAAAGGGTCTCGATTCGCTGGTGACCTCCGCAATCAATGGTATAGGCGCTATGCCGCCACGTGGAGGGTCACAGTTTAATGATGACCAGATTCGCGCCACTGTCGAGTACATTCTGTCTGAATCCAAATGAAGTAATAAATCAGGCATGCAAACAGAGCGGAGACAGTCTCCGCTTTTTTTATGCCTGCCGTCTATCCTGGCGGCGATAGGAAATAGCCTCCGCAATATGCGTTTCGTTGACAGCTTCTGCAGCCGCCAGATCCGCTATGGTACGGGCTAGCTTGAGCAACTTGTGATAACTGCGGGTACTCAAGCGAAGTTTTTCGATCCCGTTTATCAGGGTTTGCTGAAGCTTTTGGCTCAATCCACAAATTTCGTCCAGATCGCTATGCCCAAGGCGTGTGTTAACGCAGCCCTGGCGCGTGAGTTGAAGCTTGCGAGCGTTGCAGACTCGTTGTCGAACTTCGCTGCTGGTTTGCGTCGCTTTTTGCTTCTCGATAATCAGTTGCCGGTGTTCGAGTCGACCCAGTTCGATCTGGATGTCGATACGATCAAGCAGCGGTGCAGACAACTTGTTTCGATACCGACTCAGCTGTTGCGGTGAGCAATCACAGCTCTTAATCGAATCGCAGCCCCCGGGGCAGGGATTCATCGCCGCGATCAACTGGAACTGTGCCGGGAATACAGCTTTGCCGGAGGCCCGTGAAATATGAATACGCCCGGTTTCAAGGGGTTCGCGCAAGACCTCGATCGCAGCGCGATTGAATTCGGCTAACTCATCGAGAAAGAGTACCCCGTTATGCGCCAGCGAAATCTCTCCAGGTTTCGGATTTCTGCCACCACCCACCAGCGCGATACCCGATACCGTGTGATGTGGAGACTGGAACGGACGCTGCAGCCAGTTGTCCGGATTAACCGGCATTTGGCAAACCGAACGAATGCTGGCGCTGCTCATTGCCTCATCTTCACTCATGAGTGGCAAAATGGAGTTCAGTCGTTGCGCCAGCATGCTTTTGCCGGTACCGGGTGGCCCCATCATCAGCATATGATGACCACCGGCGGCGGCAATCTCGAGTGCACGCTTAGCCCGGTATTGTCCATAGACTTCGGCAAGGTCCGTGGTCGGGTCGGGGCTGTGTTGCGGAAGCATGGGATCAAGCATGGGCAGCGCTTTACCGCCATTGAGACTGCTGCATATTTCGGCTAACGAGGTTGCCAGCTGAATCGGCAGGTCTTGCAGCAGCATGGCTTCGGTGCGATTTTGACTGGGAATGATAGCGCCTTGACGGGCTTTTTTGCTCGCAATCAACGCCGGCAGCAAGCCTTCGATTCTGCAACACTCGCCGCTTAACGCCAGTTCACCGAAACAGACGTTATCCGCGAGGCCTGATGCCTCGATCTGTTCTGAAGCTGACAGAATGCCAAGAGCGATCGGCAAATCGTAACGGCCGCCTTCCTTAGGCAAATCGGCCGGCGCCAGGTTGACCGTGATGCGCCGCGCCGGAAACTCAAATCCGGAGTTGAGTATTGCCGAACGCACCCGGTCGCGCGCCTCGCGCACCGCGGTTTCAGGCAGCCCGACCACGGTAAAAGCGGGCAGGCCGTTTGAAATATGTACTTCAACGCGAACTTCGGGCGCATGAATGCCCAGTTGGGCGCGGGTTTTGAGTTGGGTCAATGACATAACAGAATCCTTTCCAGGGGTTAATCCAGACATATACGCCTGCCTGCACGACGCATCCTGCGTCATGGGTGCCATGTTAACAGAAAGCGGGCCTGGCCTCGCCCGTGTTTTTCGCGCTCAGGGGGGGATGTTGAGTATCCATAAGTATTATCCTTTACCCCAATGCGCAGAACTTATATCCCCGATGGAATATTAGTATATTAGATAATATTAATATAATGCTCGAACTGATTTTATTTTTGAGGATAACCAGAGGGCTGAAAGCATGATTACAAGACGACTCACTACCGCAGTTGCGGCAACTTTATTATCACTGGGCCTCGCCATTGGCGGCTCAGTATCTCTTGCTAACGAAGAACAGGGGGACGCTACCGAGCACAAGTTCGAGCTAGCCAAGCAGTATTACGGAGAATGTGCGGCGACAGACAGCTCACAATTTGATGCGATTAAACCCCAACTTAAGGCATTCACCGATATGGAAGTGATGGCTGAAACCATGGCGGATCCTGCCAAATTCATGCAATTGATGACAGTGGTTAACGACCCGCGCACGATTCATGTCATGACCAAGTGCGCCACCGAACCGGTGATGTGGGATACCTGGATGAGCGGCATGACTGACTTCAATAAAATGAGCCGGGCCATGGGTCATTTCATGAATCCCAACATGGTCATGTCCTGGATGATGGCGCCAATGAATCCCGCGATGTACCAGCCGATGATGCAGATGGCGGATCCCGCCTACTACACTCGCTGGATGAATGCGATGGCGAACCCGGCTTTTTATCAACCGGCTAT
>Ga0224508_10000143_pt1 | contig 74802 bp, 66 predicted proteins | sample SF_Jan12_sed_USG_4_FD_170157 | JGI IMG/M metagenome (GOLD analysis project Ga0224508, IMG submission 170157) | Sediment microbial communities from San Francisco Bay, California, United States - SF_Jan12_sed_USGS_21 | ecosystem: Environmental > Aquatic > Marine > Sediment | place: USA... | reverse complement strand
AGCCGCAAGCGTTTTGATTTTGCCGCAGTCGATATTACTCGGAATGACATTTCCGTTGATGAGTGCGGGAATCATCCGGCGGTTTCCGAATACGCCGGGCGGCAGCATCGCGATGCTGTATTTCACGAACAGCATTGGTGCGGCGATCGGCGTGTTGGTTAGTGGTTTCCTGATGATTCGGATGTTCGGTCTCCCCGGCACAATTATGACGGCAGGATTCCTGAATATTCTTTTGGCACTGACAGTCTGGATTCTCGTGCGCCTCGATCCGGAACCCGAGACGGAACCTTTACCACTACCGAATCAAGCCAAATCGGGTGGGGCATTGACGACGCTGTTTCTGATGGCCGCATTTATTACCGGCGCGGCATCATTTATTTACGAAATTAGTTGGATTCGAATGCTTAGTCTGGTACTCGGAGCAACCACGCATTCGTTTGAAATAATGCTGAGCGCGTTCGTTACCGGGCTAGCGTTCGGCGGCTTGTGGATCAAGCGGCGCATTGATCAGATCGAGGATCCGGTCCGCTTCTCGGGCTACGTGCAACTAATCATGGGCTCACTCGCGCTTTTGACAATTCCAATTTACATCTTGACGTTCGACTGGATTGTCTTGTTGCGTACTGCGCTGGGAACTAATGACACTGCCTTTGCCGGTTACACAATTGCGAGCCACGCAATCGCGTTGGCGGTGATGCTGCCAACGACATTCATGGCCGGTATGACTTTGCCGCTATTTACTTTCGTATTGCTGCGTAAGGGGAGTGGTGAAGCGAGCATCGGACATATTTATGCAGCCAACACAATTGGTGCCATAGTGGGCGTGCTCTTTGCCGTACATGTTGGTCTGCCGGCATTTGGCCTGAAGAATCTAATCGTATTCGGTGCGATGCTGGATATTGTATTGGGTTTTTTCCTGCTTTTTAGAAGTGCAAATATGCGTTGGAGCAACGTCCGTTTTGCGACGACGACGGGCGCTGCGTTGATCATTTGCGGCATTGTCGTGCTGGGAGCAGATTTTGATGAGCGCCTGCTTGACTCCGGTGTTTATCGAAATAAGACGGTTGATATCGCCAAAGACGATCGCTGGCTATTTTACCGAGATGGGAAAACGGCCAGTGTTTCGTTCCGCGTTGACCCAGATGGCATCGGAATTTTGTCGACCAACGGCAAAGTTGATGCGTCCATTCAGCTTGACCAAGATAAACCTGCAAGCACTGACGAGCTGACGATGATACTGGCGGCAGCAATACCAATGGCATATGCACCCAATGCAAAAACCGTTGCGAACATTGGCTTGGGATCCGGGCAAACGGCTCACGTTTTGCTCGGCAACCCTGACATTGACACCGTCGACACTATCGAAATCGAAGTTGAGATGGTCAACGCATCGCGCAACTTCGCACAAACGGTGTGGAGGACTTACGAGGATCCACGCAGCAAGGTTCATATTGAGGATGCGAAGACCTTTTTCGCTCTCAATCAAAGCATTTACGACATAATAATTGCCGAGCCTTCGAATCCTTGGGTAAGCGGCGTTTCCAGTCTTTTTTCGCAGGAATTTTATTCGACGGTTACAGACTACCTATCGGACGATGGTATTTTTGTGCAATGGATTCAGGCCTATGAATTTACCGATGAACTTGCCATATCCATACTGAAAGCATTGTCGGGTAGTTTCGCGGACTATTCCATCTACATTAGCAACGCCAGCGATATCATTTTAATCGCAAAGAAAGATGGCCAGCTTGGAGAGCCGAATTGGAATAGTATTCTTCAGGGAGAGATCGGCGAGTCGCTAGCGCGTGTCGGTATTAACAACGCGGCGGATTTGTTGGTCCGGCAAACGGCGAGTCGCGCAGTTTTGATCCCGTACCTTGAAGATTCTGGCATTCAGGCGAATTCCGACTACTTCCCTTACGTGGATCTAAATGCCGGTAAGGCGATGTTTGCCGGTTCGAATGCGAATATGTTTTCGGCGTGGGTGCTAGCGTCAACGCCGGTGCTCGAAATGCTCACTCGGTCACAACTGAACTACGAAGATGTTAGTCCCAGACAGGTGCCCCACCGAGCACAGCTCGTAGACGCTACAAACTGGGTATTCGAGAAGATAACCGAAAGCAAAATTTCCGATCCGCCCGCTATTAACGCGCACGTTCCTTTTCAAACTACATACAGCGCGGATTGGCTCGTCGCATCGCAGTTAGCGTGTATTGGCACGTCGAATTCCGATAGATGGGCGGAGTCGGCGTTCGAGGTAATGTCGTTCACGCTGTCAAATCTGAACCCCGATCGGGCAGAAATGTTGATCAATGAAATTGTCGAATCGGGCTGCGAACTTGTCGACGATCCCGCGGCTACCGCTTGGATTAATCTATATCGGGCTGTTGCAAGGCGTGATGGTAAAGCGATGTATAGAACAGCTCGCCTGATGTTGGATTCGTCGCCTGAAGAGGACAATACACGATTGGCGTATGCTATTAGCGCGGCGATGTTGGGTGCGGTTTCGGTTGGACGTCATCGCGACGCGTACGACGTTTGGACTGAGTATGGGGTTGATTTCTACAACGGTCGCACGCTGCCGGCACACATGAAATTGATCGTTAGTCTCTCGGCGCGCTTTGAGGACGGACCGAGACTCAGTAACGCGACTCACTGAGAATGATTCAGTATTACTTATCGATACCCAGCTTCTTGATCCGGTAGCGAAGCTGTCGAAACGACAAGCCTAAGAGCTTTGCAGCGGCAGTCTTATTGTAGCGCGTCTTCTCCAGCGCCTCGACGATTGCGTGGCGCTGTACGTCTTCGATCTGATCACCAAGATTCGTTTGCGAGGCATGAGCCAGTCCCTTATCCGACGAGGACGACGTGCGCATGTGCAGATCGTCGATCATAATTGCGCCGCTCGTGCACAGCGTGACGGCTCGCTCGAGCATGTTTTCAAGCTCACGAACATTGCCAGGAAAGTCGTAGGTAAGAAGCGCACGATTGGCGTCGTCATCGAGCACGGCGTCAGCGCTGAGCTTCCTCAATATATGCGCAGCCAGAATCAAGACGTCGTCGCTGCGGTCGCGCAATGCCGGTACATGCAATTCGATGACGTTGATTCGATAGAACAAATCCTCACGGAATTCGCCGGCCGAGACCATTTCGGACAGATTCTTGTGTGTGGCTGACAGAATGCGGGCGTTGAACGTTTCTTCCTCGGATGCACCGATCGGACGTATCGTATTTTCTTGAATGACACGTAGCAGCTTCACTTGCATCGCCAATGGCAAGTCGGCGATTTCGTCCAGGAACAGCGTGCCGCCGTCGGCGCTTTGCACCAGACCGGTCTTGTCGCTGACGGCGCCGGTAAAGCTGCCCTTGCGATGGCCGAAAAATTCACTTTCCATCAACTCCGCCGGGATCGCGCCGCAGTTGACCGGCACAAACGGGCCGTCGGCACGCGGCCCGCTATCGTGAATCAGACGTGCGACAAGTTCTTTGCCAGTGCCCGATTCACCGGAGATGTGCACCGGCGCCTGCGAACGGGAGACTTTGTCGATCATGTCGCGGACATCGTGCATCGGCATCGAATCGCCAAGCAGTCGCGAAGGTGGTTTCTCGGAAAGATTCTCGATCTTTAGCGCGTTCTCGACGATATTGCGCAGATTGTTCAGGTCCAGCGGTTTGGAGATGAAATCAAATGCGCCGAGTTTTAGTGCTTGGACCGCCGTTTCAACGTTGCCATGGGCGGTAATGACGGCAACAGGAACACCCGGTGCATTTGTCTGCATCCAAGCGACGATCTCTAGGCCGTCGCCATCAGGAAGTCGCATATCCGTAAGGCAAATGTCAAAGTGCGTCTTGCCGAGCTTGGCTTTTGCGCGAGCCACATTGGGCGCCGATTCGGTTTCGATGTTCATGCGCCCGAGCGTCAGCGTCAGCAGTTCGCAAATATCGGGTTCGTCATCGATAACTAGTGCCAGCCGTTGGCTCATTTGACGTCCTGTGATTCCCATCGTTCTGGATCGGCGAACACGATACGGAAGATGCTGCCGCCTTCGGCCCGATCAACATATAACAACGTGGCTCGGTTCAGTTCGCACAATTCTCGCGAGATATACAGACCGAGGCCAGTTCCCCCCGATCTTTTGGTATAAAACGGCTCGAAGATTTTCTCAGCAGTGCTTGGGTCGACGCCGTGTCCGCTATCACATACTTCAACAAACGGGCGGCCCTGACCGGCTTCGCGTCCGGCCTTCAACTCAACGAGTATGCCGCCCGTCTCGCTGGCGTATTTGACGGCGTTATCGCATAAATTCCACATCACCTGGCGCAGATGGCCGCGATCCATGCGTACGTGAAGATCCTCAGGCACATCGCCAAGCGACAGCTCTCCTTCCTGCAACTCCAATGTGCGCGTGAATTCCAACGCGAACTCTGCAAGCCATGGTCTTAACTCCAGCCGCTCCGGTCGTGATGAGTCGCGCCGTGACAGTTGCAACACATTGTCGATGATATGGCTGACTCGGCCCGAGTGCGTCTGGATGATTTCAGTCAAGCGCTTGTCATCGTTATTGAGTCCGGCCGACTCGGCCAGCAACTGCGCTGCATGGCTCATAGCACCGACCGGATTACGAATCTCATGAGCAATGCTGGCGCTGAGGCGGCCCAGTGACGCGAGCTTTGACTGCTGCACGCGTGCATTCATCAGGCTCGCGTCCTCCAGGAATATTAACGCCGGACCGGAGCGGTCGCCGAGCTTGCCGAGTGGTGCCAGGTGGGCGTTGATTCTGAGGCTGTTACCGTCCGATACCAACGTGAATTCCGGATGAGAAGACAGCGTGTTGTCGTTGCGCCAGCGCGTGATGTATTCCGCAAGGGGTTCCGACATGTTTGCGACCGCTTCGCCTCGGAACGGGCCGCTGGCACCTAGCAACTGCACGGCCGATGCATTGCTGAGACGAAGCTCGTCGTTCGCATCAATGACGACGATGCTCTCGCGTAGGTGTTGAACGATGTACTCGTTGAGTTCGGACAGATTTTGCAGGTCGACACCACGTTGTCGGGCGAGCGCTTCGCTCATCTGAATGCGTCGAGCTAGCGGGCGCACTGCGAGCGCCATCGCGAAAATGATTGCGCTTAGAAGACCAGCTGCCGGATAGTTCGTGTTGAAGCCACCAAGCCCGGCCAACACCTCTTCACCCAAGATTGCGAAGGTCGCCGTTGCTGCGATGATAGCCGGCAAACGTGCAGGCAGCGTGAGGCTGCCGGCACCGACGAAGACGACCAGCAGACCGCCGAGGCCACTCGCCAAGCCATCACTCGTGTACATCATTATTGAGACAGCCGCCGTGTCGACAAGGATGGGCGTTAGCGCTTGTAGATTTGGTCGTATCCAGCGCTGGCGGAGCGCGATGCCAAAGATGATCGCGAACATCGAATATGCGCTCGCTGTCGCGGTGAAAACCGGCGGGAATCGGTCGCCGAACGGGTGTGGCTCGGCACTGACAAAAAATAGCACCAACAGCGCCAGTCCGATCAGCAGCCGGAAGACATTCAGCGTAATCAGGACCCGCCAAGTTAGATCGGGCTCTTCTACCGCTCGTTGCAGCAGCGCGTCCCGGCTGCCACGAAACGTGCGTTTGCCGGAAATTTCAGTGTGTGCTTGAACCATGGATAACGCCACAGGGATGGGTCTCTAATTGTATCTACTTTAGCTTTGCTCCAAAATACGCCGGATTTGTCGCGGTTTACCGCGATCCATTCCCCAAATACAAGACAAACAATGAATCTTCACGAATATCAATCGAAAAGATTGTTCGCTGACTTCGGTATCCCGGTGCCTCGCGGTATTCCGGCCGAGACGCCGGCAGCGGCCGTCCAGGCGGCCGAAGAGCTCGGCGGCGGGCTCTGGGTGGTCAAAGCTCAGGTGCATGCGGGTGGTCGCGGCAAGGCCGGCGGCGTCAAGCTTGCGCGGACCCTGGATGAGGTGCGCGACTATGCCGATGGCATGCTGGGCGTCCAGCTGGTCACGCACCAGTCTGGCCCGGCGGGTCTGCCGGTCAATGTCGTTTACGTGGAAGAGGGCTCCGGTATCGACCGCGAGCTGTATCTGTCGATGCTGGTCGACCGTGAGGTCAGCCGGATCGCGTTTATTGCCTCAGCCGCGGGCGGCATGGACATCGAACAAGTCGCCGAACAGACGCCCGAGAAAATATTCTCGGTCGCCATTGCCCCAGACGCCGGTCTTCAGGACTATCAGGCGCGCCAGCTCGCATTCGGGCTCGAACTCGACAAGCAGCAAATGCGGCAGTTCGGCGACCTGGTCCAAAAACTGTATCGACTCTATCTGGAATGCGATGCGAGCCTCGTGGAAGTCAATCCGCTGATTACGACGAACAGCGGCGATGTCGTCGCGCTTGATGCAAAAATAACCATCGACAGCAACGCGCTGTTCCGGCAACCCAAACTTGTTGAGATGCGTGACAGAACGCAGGAAGACGAGAAAGAGCGCGTGGCCACAGAGCACGACCTTAACTATGTTTCGCTTGACGGAAATATCGCGTGCATGGTCAACGGTGCCGGACTTGCGATGGCGACGATGGACCTGATTAAACTGCACGGCGGCGAGCCGGCCAACTTTTTGGATGTCGGTGGCGGCGCAACCAGCGAACGTGTGTCCGAAGCGTTCAAACTGATCCTATCAAACAACAAAGTCGAAGCGATCCTGGTCAACATCTTCGGCGGTATCGTACGTTGCGATGATATTGCCGAAGGCATCATCAATGCGGTGAAGGAAGTCGGAGTTACCGTGCCGGTCGTCGTACGCCTCGAAGGTACGAACGTCAACAAGGGACTCAAGCTGCTGGGCGACAGCGGCCTCGACATCATCGCAGCCGAAGATTTGACTGAGGCCGCCAAGAACGTTGTAACGGCGGTAGCCTGAAAGGATCTACATGAGCATTCTGGTCAACAAAGATAGCAAAGTAATCTGTCAGGGCATCACCGGCAGTCAGGGTTCGTTCCACAGCGAGCAGTGCATCGAATACGGCACCAAAATCGTTGCCGGCGTGACCCCGGGACGCGGCGGTGTCGATCACCTCGGTGTTCCGGTCTACAACACGATGGACGAGGCGGTCCGGAAAACCGGCGCCGACGTAAGCATGATTTATGTGCCGGCCCCGTTCGCAGCAGACGCGATTCTCGAGGCTGCCGATTCTGGCGTAAAACTCGTTGTTTGCATCACTGAAGGCATTCCAGTGAATGACATGGTTAAGGTCAAATCGTCTCTCAGAGATTACGATTGCCATCTGATCGGCCCGAATTGTCCGGGCATTATTACGCCCGACGAAAGCAAGATCGGCATCATGCCGGGTTTCATTCACAAGAAAGGCCGCATCGGCGTGGTGTCGCGCTCAGGGACGTTGACGTACGAGGCTGTATACCAGACGACAACCAACGGCCTCGGTCAGAGCACTTGCGTCGGTATCGGTGGCGATCCGGTTCGTGGCATGAACTTTATCGACTGCCTCGAAATGTTCCAGGGGGATTCGGATACCGACGGCGTCATCATGGTTGGCGAGATCGGCGGCACCGATGAGGAAGCCGCGGCTGATTTCATCAAAGCAAATGTCACGAAACCGGTGGTCGCTTATATTGCCGGCGTTACTGCACCGCCGGGCAAGCGCATGGGCCATGCTGGCGCGATCGTCGCAGGCGGCAAGGGTACCGCGGCGGCCAAATTTGATGCGCTGGACGCGGCCGGGGTCGCGACGGTGCGCTCGCCGGCCGAGCTTGGCAGCAAGATGGCGGAGGTACTGGGCAACTAGTAGAGCTTGTGCGACAGTGGAATGAGTAATCAGGTCACACTAGCGCTTGCGCAGCTCGACCTCGCCGTCGGCGACGTCGCTGGCAATATGGCCAAAATCCTCGAATACGCTGATCGTGCCCGCGACGATATGCGGGCCGATCTGGTGATTTTTCCGGAACTCAGTATTTGCGGCTACCCGCCGGAAGATCTTCTATTTCATTCGGGTTTGCGATGGGACATTGAGAATGCGATTCAAAAACTACGTGAATCGCTTCGCGGCATCGCCGTACTGATCGGATTTCCCGAATACGACGGCGAAAACATCTACAACAGCTGCGCTGTCATTGCGGACGGCCAATTTCAGGCCCACTACCGCAAACAGTTGCTGCCGAACTACAGTGTCTTCGACGAAAAGCGCTACTTCACCGCCGGCAAAGATGCGTCTGTTTTCAATCTCAATGGCGTTCGAATTGGATTGAACATTTGCGAAGACATTTGGAATTCAAAGCCCATTCGGGCGAGCCGATCTGCTGGCGCCGAGTGTGTTATCGCTATCAACGGCTCACCCTTCGAGCTCAATAGCCAGACGGAACGCGAAGCGGTCGTGCATGCACGAGTTGCCGAAGTTGAAGTGCCGGTTGTTTACGTCAACATGGTCGGCGGCCAGGACGAGCTGGTCTTCGACGGCGGAAGTTTCGTTATGGATGCCAGTGGCGAGACTGTTTTCCGCGCACCGCCATTCGACGAGGGCCTGCATAAAGTCGTACTTGCGGCCACGGCGTCCGGTATCGAGCCCGTCGCCGCTGGGACCGCTGAGTTGTTGTCGACGGAGCAGAGTGTTTACAAGGCGCTGGTTACTGGTACGCGCGACTACGTTCATAAGCACCGATTCCCGGGTGTCGTCATTGGGCTGTCGGGCGGTATCGATTCTGCGCTGGTATTGGCTATCGCCTGCGATGCGCTGGGCCCGGACATGGTCCGCGCCATGATGATGCCATTTCGCTACACATCGAATATGAGCCAGGAGGATGCAGCCAAACAGGCGACCACACTGGGCATTCGTTACGACGTCATCTCAATCGCACCAATCTACGATTCGATCGTCGAGCAGTTGCGACCGGTATTCGAGGGGCGCGAAGAAGACGTCACCGAAGAGAATATTCAGGCGCGCTGTCGCGGCCTGTTATTGATGGCGCTATCGAATAAGACTGGTCGCATGCTGCTGACGACGGGCAACAAAAGCGAGATGGCTGTCGGCTATGCGACGCTGTATGGCGACATGGCCGGGGGCTTTGCGCCGATCAAGGATTGCTCCAAGTCGTTGGTCTACCAGCTGGTGCGCCATCGCAATAGTCTGGGCGAATGTATACCCGAGCGCGTCATTACTCGCCCACCGTCAGCAGAACTGCGCCCGGGCCAAAAAGACAGCGACTCGCTGCCGGATTACGACATCTTGGATCCAATTCTCGAGGCGTTTATCGAAGAAGATTTGTCTGTCGAGGAAATTACCGCGCGCGGCTTTGATCGTGCAATCGTGATAAGCATTCTCGAAATGGTAAAACGCAATGAGTACAAACGGCGGCAAGCGCCACCAGGCGTCAGGATCAGTGGACGCGCATTTGGTCGCGACTGGCGTTACCCAATTACCTCGGGTTATCGCTTTCCAGCCTAAATCCCTCGGCTATTGAACCTCAGGAATCCGGGAAATTTGTCGCCAACACGCGCCGCGTATCTTCGGCGAGGTCATGCATACCGAGCTCCTCATAGGCGCGTGCCATCAACTTCAGAGATTCGGCGTTGCTGTCAGCGCCGTGATAATCCTCCAGCGCACCTTTCGCACGATTCAGTGCGGCGACATACGCCCCGCGACGCAAGTAATAATCGGCGACATGGTTTTCATAATAAGCAAGACGATTCTTCATATAGACCATGCGCTGCTGAGCGTCTGCGGCATAGGGGCTCGCGGGGTAACGTTCGACGAGACGCCGCAGTGTCGCATATGATTGCAGTACACCCTCCGGCGGACGCTTCGTGATATCGCGACGGAACCAACGCTCGAGAAACCCTGGTCCCTCTTCAAAGAATGCCAGCGCCTTGATGTACAGCGCGTAATCCACGCGTCCGTGAATTGGGTTTTCTCGAATAAACGTATCGGCCGCGTCGATCGCACGCTCAGACTGGCCACTCTTGTAATAGGCATACATCAGTTCGAGCTGAATCTGGCGGCTAAGGTCGCTGAACGGATAGCGCGCTTGGATGGCTTCAAAGATTTCGATACCGCGTCGATAATTACCATTCGCAATCGATCCCTGGGCGCGCTCGTAGGCGCTCGTCAGATTCTGTAATTCGCTATCGATCTCATCATTGCCGGCGCAGGCAGCCAGAAAGGCCAGCGCGCCGAGCAGCAGCAGCCGGCGGCTCTTGAACCGTGATTTCCGCCACTCCAATGGCGTTAAAAGTGACGCAAAAATGTCGTTCATTGGGTGTGGGTCATTCATGTGGCGTGCGAGTATACCGTAAACTTGGCGCGCGACGATGAGCACTGAGAAGCACAGCAAAACGATTCCTGACGAGCTTGCCGGTCTTCGATTGGACCAGGCGCTGGCGCAGATGTTTCCTGACTTTTCACGCAGCCGACTGAAGGCCTGGCTCATCAACGGAGCCGTGCTCGTGGACGGCGAATGCCGACGCCCACGCGACAAGATAGACGGCGGCGAACAAGTTGAGCTCAGTGTCATTGCCGAAGTGGCCGTGACCAGTGAGCCCGAATCAATGCGGCTCGACATTGCATTCGAGGACGAGGCTATGCTCGTCATCAACAAGCCGGCCGGCCTTGTCGTGCACCCGGGCGCCGGCAATCTGTCCGGAACGCTGATGAACGGCCTACTGCATTACCTGCCTGCGCTCGAAGCGCTACCGAGGGCCGGCATCATTCACCGGCTCGACAAGGATACGACCGGCCTGATGCTGGTCGCCAAAACGCTGCCAGCGCACACCGCTCTGGTGCGAGCGCTGGCCGAGCGCGAGATCGCGCGACAATATGTCGCCGTATGCCAGGGCGTACTGACTGGCGGTGGCACGATCGATGCGCCGATCGGTCGGCATCCGGTTGACCGCATGCGCATGAGTGTTGTCGACAACGGCAAGCCGGCTGTGACCCGCTACACGGTTATCGAGCGATTTCGTGCGCATACCTATATCGATGTCCGGCTCGATACGGGCAGAACACATCAGATTCGTGTGCATTTCGCTCACCGTCGGCATGCGTTGCTGGGAGATCCGGTCTATGGTGGGCGACTTGCACTGCCAGCCGGTGCATCGCAGCAACTGGTCGACATACTGCGACGTTTCAAGCGCCAGGCGCTGCATGCAATCCGTCTGCAGCTCGCGCATCCGCGCAGCGGTGAGGCGCTATCGCTGGAGGCGCCAATACCGCGCGATTTTGACGATCTGCTACAGACGCTGCGCGACGACGCGAAGTGAGTACTTAGCTATGAGCTTAGAGCTTATTGCGGCGGAATGGCCGGCCACGCACGTTGTCGCATGTTCGACGACGCGCACCGGTGGCGTTAGTGATGGCGTCTACGCGTCGCTAAACCTCGGCGCGCACGTCGGGGACCGCAAAGAAGCTGTAGCGGAGAATCGGCGACGACTTGTTGCTTGCTGCGACTTGCCGAGCGAGCCGCTGTGGCTAAATCAGGTTCATGGCAGCTATGTCATCTATAGCGGTGCTCCGGCATTTAGAGAAACGACGCCGAATGCGGATGCCATAGTTTCTCGCGATGGCCGTGATGTGCTCGGGATTCTTACGGCTGACTGTCTGCCGATCATGCTGTGTTCGACCTCTCGCAGTGAGATTGCAGCTATGCATTGTGGCTGGCGTAGCCTATCGGCCGGTATTGTCGCCGAGACGATCAATTCGATGGCGAGCGACCCGAGTGAGCTGCTGGCCTGGCTCGGCCCTGCAATTTCCCAGCCTGCTTTTGAGGTCGGCGATGAGGTGCGCGATATTTTTCTGGCCGGCATCGAAAACGCCGCAACCTGCTTCGAGCCCAATGACAACGGGCGTTGGCAGGCCGACCTGTATGGGCTGGCGAGCCTGTATCTGGCCGCGGCCGGCGTGGAACGCGCATACGGCGGGGGTCACTGCACCTATACGGACGAGGAGCGCTTTTTTTCCCACCGCCGCGATGGCCAGTGTGGGCGCCTGGCCACGTTGATTTGGTCGCGCGGAAGCCCTTGAAAACAGGGTATATGTCGCAATTTTAACGGGAAGTTTTCAGATTTCCCTGGGACCGGGATAAGGTAGCCACATGCGATTGGACAAATTGACCAGCAAATTCCAGATGGCGCTCGCGGAAGCCCAATCGCTGGCTGTGGGTCAGGACCATCAGTTTATCGAACCAGCGCATCTGATGGTGGCGCTCCTGGATCAACAAGGCGGCACGGTACGAGGCCTTTTGAGCAAGGCAGGCGCCAACGTTAACCTGCTGCGCTCGCAGCTTGGCGATGTCATCGATCACCTACCGAAGGTTGAGGGTGTCGGTGGCGATGTTCACGTCAGCAATGATCTGACCAAGCTCTTTAATCTGACCGACAAACTCGCGCAGAAGCGCAATGACCAATACATATCGAGTGAGCTGTTCGTGCTTGCTGCGCTCGATGACGCATCATCGCTGAAAAAAGTCTTCGAACAGGCCGGTGCAGTTAAAGGTGCGGTCGACAAAGCGATCGACGATCTGCGCGGTGGCCAACAGGTTAACGACCCGAATGCCGAAGACACGCGCCAGGCGCTCGAAAAGTACACGATCGATCTGACCGAGGGCGCGGAGCAGGGCAAGCTCGACCCAATCGTTGGCCGTGACGAGGAAATTCGTCGCACGATTCAAATTCTGCAGCGCCGCACCAAAAACAATCCGGTATTGATCGGCGAACCCGGCGTCGGCAAGACGGCAATCGTCGAAGGACTCGCCCAGCGCATCGTCAACAACGAAGTGCCGGAAGGGTTACGCGGCAAACGCATTCTGTCTCTCGACATGGGTGCGCTGATCGCCGGCGCCAAGTTCCGTGGCGAATTTGAGGAGCGCCTCAAGGCCGTACTCAGTGACCTGTCCAAGCAAGAGGGCCAGATCATTCTTTTTATTGATGAGCTACACACGATGGTCGGTGCCGGCAAGGCCGAGGGTTCGATGGACGCTGGCAACATGTTGAAGCCTGCGCTGGCGCGCGGCGAGCTTCACTGTGTTGGCGCAACGACGCTTGACGAATATCGACAGTATCTCGAAAAAGACGCGGCGCTCGAACGTCGCTTCCAAAAAGTGCTCATCGATGAGCCAACTGTCGAGGACACGATCGCCATTCTTCGCGGTCTAAAAGAACGCTATGAAGTTCACCACGGCGTCGAAATTACTGATCCAGCGATCGTCGCCGCCGCCACATTGTCGCATCGCTACATCAGTGATCGACAGCTGCCGGACAAAGCTATCGATCTGATCGATGAGGCCGCGTCACGTATTCGCATTGAAATCGACTCGAAGCCCGAAGCGATGGATCGCTTGGAGCGCCGCATTATTCAACTGAAGATCGAGCGCGAGGCATTAAAAAAGGAGTCGGATGAGGCATCGCGCAAGCGTCTCGATGATCTCGAGTCTCAGCTCGACGAACTCGAAAAGGAATTCGCGGATCTCGAGGAGGTCTGGAAGTCAGAAAAAGCGGCGATGCAGGGCACCACGCATATTAAGGAAGAGCTCGAACGCGCCCGCCTGGAACTCGAGACTGCGCATCGTGCGAATGACCTGACCCGCATGTCGGAACTGCAGTACGGTCGCATTCCCGAGCTCGAGAAACAGCTCGAAGGTGCGCTACAGGCGGAGGGTAGCGAAACGACCTTGCTCCGCAACAACGTCACCGAGGACGAGGTGGCCGAAATCGTTTCGAAATGGACCGGCATCCCAGTTTCGAAGATGCTTGAGGGCGAAAAAGAAAAGCTGCTACAGATGGAAAGCGTCGTGCAAAAACGCGTAGTTGGACAAAGCGAGGCGGTCACGGCTGTCGCGAACTCGATTCGCCGCTCGCGTGCCGGCCTATCGGATCCGAAACGGCCGATTGGTTCATTCTTGTTCCTTGGGCCCACCGGTGTGGGTAAAACCGAGCTAACCAAAGCGCTGGCGAACTTCATGTTTGATACTGACGACGCGATGGTGCGCCTCGACATGTCAGAATTTATGGAGAAGCACTCGGTCGCGCGGCTGATTGGTGCGCCGCCGGGCTATGTCGGCTACGAGCAGGGCGGTTATTTGACGGAGGCGGTCCGCCGTCGGCCGTATTCCGTAATACTGCTCGACGAAGTTGAGAAGGCTCACCCGGATGTATTCAATGTGCTGCTGCAGGTACTCGACGATGGCCGGTTGACTGATGGCCAAGGCCGCACCGTTGATTTCCGCAACACAGTCGTTGTAATGACGTCAAATCTCGGCTCGCAGATGATTCAGGAGATGTCCGGCGAGGAAAATTACGACGCGATGAAGAACGTCATAATGGATGTCGTAGGCACGCATTTTCGGCCTGAGTTTATCAATCGCGTCGACGATGTTGTCGTATTCCACCCACTGAGTCGCGAGCATATTCGCAAAATCGTGGATATCCAACTTGGCTATCTGCACGATCGATTGGCGGAACGTGATATGCGTATCCATCTATCGGCTGCGGCGCGTGACAAACTGGCCGATGCTGGCTTCGACCCGGTTTACGGAGCACGACCGCTGAAGCGAGCGATTCAGCAGCAAGTCGAGAACCCACTGGCGCAGGAGATTCTGTCCGGCAAGTTCAAACCTGGGGATGTGATAGAGGTGGCGGTGGCAGACGATCGGCTGGATTTCCAGAACGCGGCCTAGGAAATTGACCCAGGAAATAGACCCAGGAAATAGTCTTGGGAATCAGGTGCAGTAAATAGTAGGAGCGCATGCCGCAATGCTCCTACTATAATATTCAAGGTTTCAATTTCTAGAATTTCTCCGGAGCACGACAAATGCCTATCTACGGATACGCCTGCACAAATTGTGGCCACACGCTCGACGCGCTGCAAAAGATCGCGGACGATCCACTTGTGCAATGCCCGGTGTGCGATGAGGCTCAGCTTAAGCGCCAGTTGTCGGCGCCGCGATTTCGACTGAAAGGGCAGGGCTGGTACGAGACCGACTTCAAGTCCGACAACCAACGCAACCTGGCGGGCGAAAAAGAAGCCAAAGAGTCCGACGACAAGGCCGATACTAAGAAGTCGGTTGACAAAAAGTCGGATGACAGCAAGTCAGCGGACAAGAAAACCGACACTACAAAGTCGGCGACCAAGTCGGAAAAGAAAACGGAGAAGAAAACATCAAACAGCAAAGCAAGCTCGGCCTAAACGAATGAAGCACTTTCGTCGATACCTCGTCGCGGGCCTATTGGTCTGGATACCGCTTGGCGTCACTATATTCCTGATCCGAATCGCCATCGGGCTTATGGATCGAACGCTGGGTTTGATTCCACAACCGTATCGACCCGAGGAACTATTGGGTTTCGAGATTCCCGGCCTCGGTGTCGTCCTGACGTTCTTGCTGTTGTTGATAACGGGCGTTCTCGCCGCGAATTTCGTCGGCCGCGCATTTGTCGGCGGCTGGGAGTCGCTGATGGATCGCATTCCGGTCGTGCGTTCCATCTACTCTGCCGCCAAGAATTTCGCCGAGATCGTGTTTTCGGATTCGAGCCAGTCGTTTAAGAAAGTTCTTCTAATTGAATATCCACGCAGAGGGCTTTATAGCCTTGCGTTTCAGACGTCAACGGATCTCGGCGAGGTTCAGGGCCGTACCGGCGAAGAGGTCGTCTGCTGTTTTGTTCCAACGACGCCAAACCCAACTTCGGGATTCATTATTATCGTGCCGAAGAAAGACATCACGGTACTCGATATGGAGGTCGACGAGGCACTGAAAATGATCATCTCGCTGGGTGTGGTAATACCCACATGGCACAAGGAAGCCACCCAGGAGTTGCCGTTCGAGGAGGGCAGCGACGCGTCTTAAGCGCTTGCCCTTGAGTGCGCCAAGCCTTACCATTCCGCCTCTTTTTTCAAGGGGTTTCCCCGGAAAACCAGCATGCGTAGCCACTACTGCGGACAGGTAAATCAGACGCTGATCGGCGAGCAGGTGTCGGTGTGCGGCTGGGTGCACCGGCGCCGCGACCACGGTGGAGTGATCTTCATCGACCTGCGCGATCGCGAGGGCCTACTGCAAATCGTGTTCGACCCGGATCGCGAAGATATCTTCGCCGAAGCCGAGCGCATCCGCGGTGAATACGTGCTGGCCGTCAAAGGCCTGGTGCGTGAGCGTCCGGAAGGCACGATCAACGAAAACATGCCAACCGGGCATGTCGAAGTGCTGGCGCACGAACTCGAAGTTCTGAACCGTTCCGAAACACCGCCGTTTCACCACGACGAGCACGCTAACGAAGAATTGCGTCTGAAGTATCGCTATCTGGATCTGCGTCGCGACAACATGACGGCCAATTTGCGCCTGCGCCACCGTGTGACAATGGCGATGCGCAATTATCTCGACGGCAATGGCTTCGTAGATATCGAAACGCCGATGCTGACACGTGCGACGCCGGAAGGTGCCCGCGATTACATCGTCCCGAGTCGCACACACGCTGGAAAGTTTTTCGCACTGCCGCAGTCGCCGCAGATTTTCAAACAGCTGCTGATGATGTCCGGGCTTGATCGTTACTATCAGATTGTTCGCTGCTTCCGCGACGAAGATTTGCGCGCCGACCGTCAGCCTGAATTTACACAACTCGATATCGAAATGAGCTTCGTCGATGAGGATGTCGTGATGAGCACGATGGAGGGCCTCGTGCGGCAGCTATTTAAAGAGACACTCGACGCCGAATTGCCGAATCCATTTCCGCGCATGACCCATGCCGAGGCGATGAATCGTTTCGGCTCCGACAAACCCGATCTGCGCATTGGCCTCGAGCTGATTGAAGTGGCCGACTTGCTCGGCGACGTCGAGTTTAAGGTATTTGCCGGTCCGGCCAAGGACCCGGAAGGCCGTGTGGCTGCATTGTGCCTGCCTGGCGGTGGCGAGCTTTCTCGCAAAGAAATTGATGACTACACCGCCTACGTCGGCCGCTACGGTGCGAAGGGTCTGGCGTACATCAAAGTCAATGATGTCGATGCCGGTCGCGACGGCCTGCAATCGCCCATCTTGAAATTCCTGCCTGACGACGCCGTCACCGGCGTACTCGAGCGTACTGGCGCGAAAACCGGCGACGTTATCTTCTTCGGCGCTGACAAAGCACGCGTCGTCAATGACGCGCTTGGCGCGTTGCGCATCAAAATGGGCGAAGACCGCGGCCTCGTCGACGATCATTGGTCGCCACTGTGGATCATCGATTTCCCGATGTTCGAAAAAGACGAACAGACGAAGCGATGGATCGCGCTGCATCACCCGTTTACCGCCCCCGCGCACAACGATGCCGAAGCGCTGAAGGCCGACCCGGGTAATGCTTTGTCACGCGCCTACGACATGGTGCTGAATGGCTCGGAAATCGGCGGCGGCTCGATTCGTATCCACAACCAGGACATGCAGGCAGCTGTTTTTGAGCTTCTCGACATATCCAAGGAAGAGGCGGAAGAAAAATTCGGATTCTTGTTAACGGCATTGCAGTACGGCTGTCCACCGCACGGTGGTATTGCGTTCGGCCTGGATCGCATCGTGGCGTTGATGGCCGGCGCCGACAGCATTCGCGACGTCATCGCATTTCCTAAGACACAGTCGGCCCACTGCCCGCTGACCAATGCCCCCGGCGAGGTGTCTGCTGAGCAGCTCCGCGAGGCCGGCATACGCATCCGCGCCCCGCGAACCCAGTAACGCCAACAGTAGCAACACCATCAGGAATTCCTGAGCCCGAAATCATCGGCCCATCAGGCCTTTCACCCGCCCAAGCGACAGGGTAGGCCTGCATTCGTGATTTGGGAGTTTCCACAATGAACCATCTAAAAATCGCTACCGTCATGTCGATGCTGTTGCTGCTGAGCGCTTGTACTGCACTGTTTCAGCCGGGATTCACCGACGCACGCAAGGGCGTGTCGTCGAGCCTGGTCGACTACCTGTATCCGGACGGCGAAACGCCACCCGAGCAATCTGACTCGATTCCGTATCTGACATTGCCGTTACGCGTTGGGCTCGCATTCGTACCGAGCAGCTATTCCGGAGATAGCCTGTCTGACGCAACGAAGATGGAGCTGCTCGACAAAGTATCCCAGTCATTTACCGAGCACGACTATGTCGAACATATCGAGGTGATTCCGGATACCTATCTGCGCTCCAGTAACGGCGTTGACGGAATGCAACAGGTTGCTCGATTGTATGGTGTCGACGCGATGGCGCTGGTGTCATACGACCAAGTCTTGGTAACGAATGACAACAAGGCGTCATTCCTTTACTGGACAATTGTCGGCGCGTATATCATCCATGGCACAAACAATGAAGTGCAGACATTTGTCGACACCGCCGTCTTCGATGTCAGTACCGCAAAGCTATTGTTTCGAGCGCCGGGCATTGACAAAGCTGCGGATCGCTCGACGGCAATCGAAAGCCGCAATGTTTCCCGTAAACAAGGCGAGGAGAGTTTTGCCGACGCTGTCGATGCGATGACCGTAAACCTCGGTGCAGAGCTTGTGCGTTTCGAAGAACGTGTTGCCGAAAATCCGCAGCTCGCTCAGGTGAGTTGGAAGGAAGGTTATAGCGGTGCAGGGTCGATGGAAGGCTTGTTTCTGCTACTACTCGTCGTATTTGCAATAGTCGGCATCGGGCGCCCGTCGCCGGATACCGCTCTCGGCAACGCTAAAGGTGATTGCCCACGAGCGGTACCCGACACCGGGCGCCCTAAACGTCCTTCAATCGATACAACGCGTCCAGCGCTTCCCTAGGTGTAAGGGAGTCTGGGTCGATTGTATCGAGTGTTTCGCGGAGTTTGTCGGGTTCTTCGTCGACGACATCTAGCGGTAGTTGTGCCTGCGGATTATTCGTTTGGGCGGCTTGTTGCGACTCGAGCGTTTTAAGGTAGGCCTTCGCTCGGCCGATGACTTTCGCCGGCACGCCGGCCAGCGCCGCAACCTGTAGGCCATAGCTCTGGTTGGCGGGCCCGGGTTTCACCGCATGCAGAAATACGAGCTGGCCTTCGTGTTCGGTGGCGTCGAGATGTACGTTGTTCGCCGCAGAAATTTCCTGCGCAAGCGCGGTCAATTCAAAGTAGTGCGTTGCAAATAGTGTAAACGCTTTCGCTTTCTCGCCCATGTAATGTGCGGCCGCCCATGCCAGCGACAAACCATCGAAAGTGCTGGTGCCGCGGCCGATCTCGTCCATCAGCACCAGGCTTTGTTCCGTGGCATTGTGTAGGATCGTCGCCGTTTCGGTCATTTCGACCATGAACGTCGATCGGCCACCCGCCAGGTCGTCGGACGCGCCGATTCGAGTGAAGATTCGGTCGATTGGCCCGATGCGTAGCCGGTCCGCCGGCACAAAGCTGCCGACAAGCGCCAGTATGGCGATCAGCGCCGTCTGTCGCATGTAGGTCGATTTACCGCCCATGTTCGGCCCGGTGATGACGAGCAAGCGTGTCGATTCGTCAAGTGTCAGGTCATTGGCGACAAATGCTGTGTCGATGACCTGTTCGACAACCAGATGCCGGCCAGCTTCGATTTCAATGCACGGCGTTGACGACAATTCGGGTTTCTGCAGCCCGAGGTGTTCGGCGCGTTCCGCAAAGCAGGCAAGCACATCGAGTTCCGCAACGGCAAACGTCGTTTGCTGCAGTTCCGCCAGCACCTCCAGCAGTTTGCTCAACAGCTCCTCGTACAAGGCCTTTTCACGGGCAAGCGCACGCTCGCGAGCGCTTAACACCTTGTCCTCGAAATCCTTGAGTTCCGGCGTAATGTATCGCTCAGCAGCTTTGAGCGTTTGCCGGCGAACGTATTCGGTGGGCGCCTTATCCGCCTGGCCCTTGCTGATTTCAATGTAGTAACCGTGCACTCGGTTGTAGCCGAGCTTCAACGTCGCTATGCCGGTGCGCTGTTTTTCTCGAGTCTCGAGGTCGAGCAAGAACTGGTCGGCGTTATTCGCAATTCCACGGAGGTTATCGAGTTCGTCATCGTAGCCATTTGCAATAACGCCGCCATCGCGAACGACCATCGGTGGGTTGTCGACGATCGCCTTTCTTAATACGTCGTATTGTCGTCGGTGCTCGCCGATCTGATCGCGCAGGGATGCCATTAATGGCGAGTCGACAGTCGCCATCGATGCGCGTAGCTCCGGCAGTCGCGACAACGCTTCCGCAAGCTGGCGCAGATCGCGCGGTCTGGCCGAACGCAGCGCGACACGCGACAGGATGCGTTCGACATCGCCGATGCCGTGCAGGGTTTTCTGCAATGATTCAGTTGCAGCATTCGCAAGCATCGAGTCGATGGCCTGGTAGCGTGCTTTGAGGACGTTTTCATTTCGCAGCGGACGCTGTATCCAACGCCGGAGCAAACGACTGCCCATCGAGCTTTGGCAGTGATCCATCACACCAGCGAGTGTGTGTTGGTCATGGCCACTCAAGGATTGTTCGAGTTCCAGGTTGCGACGCGTCGGGCCGTCCATGATGACGGCATCATCGCGACGTTCCACCGAAATTGCGTTGACGTGTGGCAGCGACGCTTTTTGCGTGTCGGTGACGTATGAGAGCAGCGCGCCAGCCGCCGCGATGCCGCGCGAGCAGTCTTCACAGCCGAAACCGGCGAGATCGTTGGTGCCGAACTGCGCGCACAATAGTCGTTCTGCGCTATCGAGCTCGTAATGCCACGGCGGTCGCCGCGTGAGACGAATGGATTCGGCGACCGCGTCCGGCAACGCAGCATTTTCATCGATGATCAATTCAGCCGGGCGCAGCCGTTCAAGTTCGCCAAGCAGCGCTTCGATGTCCGGCACTTCGGTCAGCCGAAAGCGGCCGCCCGCCAGGTCGAGCCACGCAATGCCGATGCCGTTTTTGTCGAAAAATACAGAGGCAACCAGGTTGTCGCGATGCTCGGAAAGCAGTGCTTCGTCCGTCAGCGTTCCGGGCGTAATGATGCGTGTGACCTTGCGTTCAACCGGGCCTTTTGACGTTGCCGGATCGCCAATCTGCTCGCAGATTGCGACAGACTCGCCTTTACGGACGAGTTTTTGCAGATAACCCTCGATCGCGTGGTAGGGCACGCCGGCCATCGGGATCGCGTTGCCGCCGGACTTGCCGCGTGAGGTTAGCGTGATATCCATCAGCGACGCGGCGGTTCTTGCGTCGTCGTAGAATAACTCGTAGAAGTCGCCCATGCGGTAGAACACGAGCATGTCCGGGTACTCGGCCTTGATCGCCAGATACTGCCGCATCATCGGCGTATGGACGGGGGTGACTTCTGCGCTCATGGGATTTGACGTTTATTATGGGTCAATGAAAATACTGCATGTCGAAACCGGGCGCCATCTTTATGGCGGCCCGCAGCAGGTGATCTACCTGATGTCGGCACTTCAGGCGCGCGGCCACGATTGTACGTTGGTGTGCCCGCCCGGTTCCGGCGTCGATTCACCCGCTCGCGCGCAATCGATTCCGGTACGGAATCTGTTTTGCGCGGGCGATCTCGATCTGCCGTTTGCGTACCGCCTGACACAATATATTAATGAGTCGAAACCGGACCTCGTGCACTGTCACAGTCGACGCGGCGCCGACATATTGGGAGGGCTGGCGGCTAGTTTCGCCGACGTGCCAGCAATCGTCTCGCGGCGGGTGGACAACACCGAGACGCGCCTGACCGCCGCATTGCGCTATCGTCCATTTCGAAAAATCATCGCTATTTCAGAAGCGATCGCCAACATATTGCGAGACCGCGGGGTCGAAGGTGATCGTATCGAGGTTATTCGCTCTGCGGTCGATGCCGACAGATTTCAGAAACAGAATAACCGCGCGGCATTTCGCGCTGAGTTTGGTATTCCCGATGATGCGTTCGTCATCGCCGCGGCGGGCCAGTTGATTCCCCGCAAGGGCCATCGCTATCTACTACAGGCATTTGAAGATTCAAGATATACGCACCCGGAATTTCGTCTGATCATTTTCGGCGAGGGCTATCTTCACAATCAACTGCGCGCGCAGGCGGCCGCGCTCGGTTTAGGCGACCTCGTGCAGTTTGCAGGATTCAGAGACGACCTCGACGACTACTTCGGCTGTTTCGATCTGTTTGTGCATCCGGCACTCGCCGAGGGCCTGGGCGTCGTGACGCTGAAAGCGCAGGCGGCTGGCGTACCGGTGATCGGGTTTGCCGCGGGTGGGCTGGTCGAGGCCGTCGAGCACAACAAAACCGGCCTGTTGGTACCGCCGGAGGACGTGGCTGCGCTCGGCGATGCGATCGTGACGTTGATCGATGACGATGCGCTACGTGAACGCTTCGGCGCGGCGGCCCGGGAACGCATGCAAAAGCAGTTCTCGATCGATACGATGGCGGACAAACATGTTCGATTGTACGAGTCTGTATTGAATGGCTGAATCCGCACGCATTCGCGATCTATCGGAGCAACTGGTCCACGCCTTGAGCGCGGCGGGCAAGACCGTGACGACGGCAGAATCCTGCACCGGCGGCTGGATCGCCAAAGCGATCACCGATATTGCGGGCAGCTCAGCCGTGTTCGCCTACGGCATCGTTAGTTATTCAAATGGCGCGAAAGAATCCTTGCTGGGCGTTAACCCTCAAACGCTGATCGACAACGGTGCCGTCGATCGCATTACCGTCGCCGAAATGGCGGAAGGTGCGATCAAACTGAGCGGTGCGGATTTCAGCGTGGCCGTGAGTGGTATCGCCGGTCCCGACGGTGGCTCCGACGACAAACCACTGGGCACGGTCTGCTTCGCCTGGAGCGAACGGAGCGGCGAGAAGATCAACACGGATACCGATCGGCAGCACTTCGATGGCGATCGTGACGCGGTGCGCCGGCAATCGGTTTTGCACGCATTAGCCGGAATTCAGGATAGACTGCGCGCATGAGCACCAAACGCCTATTTTTCGCGCTGTGGCCGGACGATCGTCAGCGCGATCAGCTCAGAAATGCGATCAGTCCGGTCGCAAAGCTCGTCGAAGGAAGGGCTGTCTATCGCGGCAACTGGCATGTGACGCTGGCATTCATTGGCGACTTCGAAGAGCGACTGATTCCGGCAATGCACGAAGCGGCCGGCGCCATCAGTTTCGAACCATTTCGGCTGCGCTTTGATCTGGCTGAGTTTTGGCCAAGGCCGAAGATTGCGGCGCTGTCGGCCCAGTCGGTGCCACCAGAGCTGGAACAGCTCGTCAATTCGCTGAATAGCGTACTGACCGACGCCGGCGTCATGGCGGAACCGCGTCGTTTCCGGCCACATATCACGATCGTCAAGCGCGCCCGACCGTTCGAAACGCAGCGGCTGGCGCAGCCGATCATCGTCGAGTGGTCGGGTTTCGAGTTGGTCGAGTCAGTCTCCGAGCGCGGTGGTTCGACATACCACCCGTTGAAACAATAGCTTCGACGCGATACTTCGTGTTTCTTCAAATTCTGCTCAATTTGAGCCGCCGCCGCGGCTGTCCGCTAAGCGGGTTTTTTGGAATAATTGGCAGCTTGCGCGATCGCGGCTAACGCCGTTTCTACTTTTCACTCAATCAACCGGATGGCCATACACATGGATGACAATCGTAAAAAAGCACTCGCAGCAGCACTGGGTCAAATCGAGAAACAGTTCGGCAAAGGCTCGGTCATGCGCCTGGGCGATAGCAGTGCCGCTAAGGATATCGAGGCGGTATCAACCGGTTCGATTGGGCTCGATGTCGCACTTGGCATCGGCGGGTTGCCGCGGGGGCGAGTGGTAGAAATTTACGGCCCTGAGGCATCCGGTAAAACAACGTTGACGCTGCAGGTGGTTGCAGAAGCGCAAAAACTCGGTGGCACGGCGGCATTTGTCGACGCTGAACACGCACTCGACCCGAGCTATGCCGAAAAGCTCGGCGTCAACGTCGACGAACTGCTGGTATCGCAGCCCGATACGGGCGAGCAAGCGCTCGAGATCACGGACATGTTGGTGCGCTCCGGCGCTGTCGATGTCGTCGTCGTCGATTCGGTGGCGGCATTGACGCCAAAGGCCGAGATCGAAGGCGAGATGGGTGATTCGCACATGGGCTTGCAAGCACGCCTGATGTCGCAGGCGTTAAGAAAGCTGACCGGCAATATCAATCGCTCGAACACGATGGTGATCTTCATTAACCAGATCCGCATGAAGATCGGGGTCATGTTCGGCAGCCCGGAGACGACGACTGGCGGTAACGCATTGAAATTTTACTCGTCAGTGCGTCTCGACATCCGCCGTATCGGTGCCATCAAGAAGGGCGATGAAGTCATCGGCAACCAGACCCGCGTCAAGGTTGTAAAGAACAAAGTATCGCCGCCGTTCAAGCAGGCTGAGTTCGAGATTCTGTACGGGCACGGTATTTCACGCGAGGGCGAGATTATCGATCTCGGCGTGCAGCACGGCATCGTCGACAAGGCAGGCTCGTGGTACAGCTATGGCGATGACCGTATCGGCCAGGGCAAAGAAAATGTACGCGAGTTCCTGAATCAGAATCCGGAAACCGCCAAGGAAATCGAAGCAAGAATTCGTGCCGAACTGCTGCCCAAGACGGTAGCGACACCGGCGGCGGACGACGAAGAGGCTGCCGTCGAAGCCTAACGGGGACATGCTGCTTTTTCGTAACGAAAAAGCAGCGTGTCCCCATACGCACTAACGCGACATCGCGACATCGGGGAAAAACCAGATGCCAGAGACATCACCCGTACATGAAGACGTCAGCGACATCCTGTCGAAATCAGAGGATGGTCGTTTTTCCGATCCTATCGAAGCGCGCAAGAAAGCGATGGACTATCTCGCTCGTCGCGAGCACTCGCGTAAAGAGCTGTGCCGCAAGATGAAAAGCGCCGGCTTCGATGCCAATGTCGCGCTCGATGCAATCGAAGAGCTGCGAAAAGACGGCCTGCAAAGTGACCGCCGTTTCGTCGAATCGTTTGTACAGTCGCGCATCAGTCACGGCAAAGGGCCAAGACTGATTCGCGCCGATTTGTCGCAGCGCGGCGTGCGCGACCCGATGATTCACGAAGTTCTGGGCGAGGTTGAGCAGGACTGGGGCGCGCTGGCGCGGGAAACGCGCGCCAAGAAATTCGGCGAGGAACAGCCGCACGAGTTCGAGGAAAAAGCTCGGCAAATGCGCTTTCTGCAAAGCCGCGGATTCGAGCCCGATCAGATCCAGGCAGCCGTTGCGGACAAGGACGATTAAGGCTTAATCCAAGGACCTAAGTCCCGTACACTAGCGCGATTGAAGTCGATCGCGTGAACCCGATATCCCCATAATGAAAAGCATGACGAGCAATGAGCTTCGCCAGGCCTTCCTGGAGTACTTTCGTGAGCGTGACCACGAGGTGGTCGCAAGTTCGCCGCTGGTACCGGGCAACGACCCGACCTTATTGTTTACTAACGCCGGCATGGTGCAGTTCAAAGACGTTTTCTTAGGTGACGACAAACGTAAGTACAAGCGCGCAGTCACGTCGCAGCGCTGCGTGCGTGCCGGCGGCAAGCACAACGACCTCGAGAATGTTGGTTACACGACGCGTCACCACACGTTTTTCGAAATGCTCGGTAATTTCAGTTTCGGTGACTACTTCAAACGTGAAGCCATCCAGTACGCTTGGGAATTCCTGACAGAAACGCTTGGACTGCCGGCCGAAAAGCTGTGGGTCACGGTTTTCGAAGACGATGACGAAGCCGCCGACATCTGGTTAAAGGAGATAAAAGTCGACCCGAAGCGATTCTCGCGCTTGGGTGTGAAAGACAATTTCTGGGCGATGGGCGATACCGGCCCGTGCGGACCGTGCTCAGAGATCTTTTACGACCACGGTTCCAAAATAGACGGCGGGCCTCCGGGCTCGGCGGAAGAGCATGGTGATCGTTACGTCGAGATTTGGAATCTCGTCTTTATGCAGTTCGATCGCACGGCTAACGGCGAAATGACTCCGCTACCGAAACCGTCTGTCGATACCGGGATGGGCCTAGAACGTATCGCCGCTGTCATGCAGGGCGTGCACAGCAACTACAAGATCGACTTGTTTGCGAATCTGATCCAGTCTACTGCCGACACGCTCGGTGTCGAAAACGACGGCTCGAGCTCGCTCAATGTCATCGCTGATCACATACGCGCCTGCGCGTTTCTGATCGTTGATGGCGTGCTTCCCGGCAATGAGGGCAGGGGCTACGTACTTCGCCGCATCATTCGTCGTGCCATTCGCCATGGCAAAAAACTCGGCTACGACGAGCCGTTTTTTCACAAACTCGTCGCACCCTTAGCGAAAGAAATGGGCGCGGCCTATCCGGAGCTCATTAGAGGCCAGGCGCATACCGAGCGGGTGCTGGAGAGAGAAGAAAAGCGCTTCGCCGAGACGCTGGATCAGGGCATGGAAATTCTTGAAGTTGCGATCGCCAATCTCGACGGCAAGGAAATCCCCGGCGAAGTCGTGTTCAAGCTCTACGACACCTACGGTTTCCCGGTCGATTTGACGGCCGATATCGTGCGCGAGCGCGGACTTGCCATCGATCAGGCCGGGTTCGACCAGGCGATGGCCGCGCAACGCGAGCGTGCGAGAGCCGCCTCCAAATTCACCGCAGGGAGCGTCGACCTGAAACTAACGGGTCATCCGTCGACCGTGAAGGCCACGAGATTTTCTGGATACGAGTGCACCGAAGAAACGAGCGAGGTTGTCGCTCTTTTCCAGGGTAACGAGTCGGTCGACGAACTGGTCAAAGGTGACGTCGGCGCCGTAATTTTGTCGTCAACACCGTTTTACGCCGAAAGCGGCGGCCAAATCGGCGACACCGGACTCCTTGAGAATTCACAAACATCGTTTAGCGTCGTCGATACCAAAAAAAGCGGTAATGCCAACGTGCAATTTGGTTCTGTACTAAAAGGTGTATTGAAAGTCGGCGATGAGATCGGCGCGCACGTGGACGCCGAACGTCGCCAGGCGATTCGCTTGAATCACTCCGCCACGCATCTGATGCACGCCGCACTTCGACAAGTGCTCGGCGATCACGTGCTTCAGAAAGGCTCGTTGGTTGCACCCGATCGATTGCGATTCGACTTTTCACACATCGATGCCGTGACGGCGGAGCAGCTCGCTGACATTGAGAATCTCGTCAACGATGAGATTCGACGCAATGTCGCGGCTGAAACGAAGGTGATGGGATACAACGACGCGGTAACATCCGGTGCCGTCGCATTGTTCGGGGAAAAATACGGCGACGAAGTGCGTGTACTGAACTTTGGCGATTTCTCGGTTGAGCTCTGCGGTGGCACGCATGTCGAGCGCACCGGCGATATTGGCGTGTTCAAGATTACATCAGAAGGCGGCGTCGCCTCCGGTGTGCGCCGCATCGAAGCGGTTACTGGCAAGGGCGCGCTCGAATGGATTGACGCGAAGCGGCGAGCGCTCGACGACATTGCCGGGCTGTTGCGCAGTCAGCCGGATAAGGCACGAGCGAAAGTTGAGCAACTGCTGAAGCGCACAAAAGACCTGGAAAAAGAACTCGCCGCCGCGAAGCAGTCGCTGGTGTCCGGGCAGGCGACGGATCGTTCCGAAGACGTGCAGGAGATATCCGGCATCAAGGTATTGGCGACTCGCATGGACGGCGCGGATGCCAAAACGCTCCGAGACGCGGTCGATCGTTTCAAGGACAAATTGCAAAGCGCAATTGTCGTTGTCGGCTCGGTTGACGGCGGCAAGGTGCGGCTCGCGGCCGGCGTCACGAAGGACAATACCGGCAAGATTAAGGCCGGCGACCTGATCAAACCGGTCGCGAGGCAAGTTGGCGGCACCGGCGGCGGCCGCCCCGATTTTGCGCAAGCGGGCGGCACCGACCCCGACGCGCTCGACGCCGCGCTCAAGTCCGTGCCCCAATGGGTCGCGGAACAACTGGCCTAGATTTATTGTTAAATCGGAAAAACGGACCAGTTGCTCGAGAAATCTCCGCCGGTTAGGCATCCGCGGCGAATTTCGGCTAGTATTACAAGCGTTTAGGAGTACCACGCGCCAACAACAATAAGGGCAGGAGCCCGACAGGGATGGAGTAAAGGTCATGTTGATACTGACGCGACGCGCTGGTGAGACGGTCATGATCGGGAGCGATGTCACGATCACCGTCTTGGGAGTCAAAGGCAATCAAGTGCGGATCGGCATTAACGCGCCGAAGGACATTGCCGTCCACCGCGAAGAGATTTACGAGCGCATCCAGGCCGAAAAAGCCGCCGAATCCGGCGGCAGTAAAGACGCTGAATAAAAGCTGCAGGCAGCCTGATTGGGGTTTACCTACGGTTGACCTGAAAGTACTATGTGCGGCCCAGTCCGTAGGCGGACACTGTCAGTGCGTTTTTGATTGGTCCGGACTGACCTTTAGTGCGATAAGCGTCTTTGAGGTGGGGTACTACCACCCGCAGACCAACCGGAGAGATGGCTGAGTGGTCGAAAGCGCTCCCCTGCTAAGGGAGTAAGGGCTTATACCCCTTCGAGGGTTCGAATCCCTCTCTCTCCGCCAATTTATTAGAAAGACTGCAAACCAAACAATGCGCCCGTAGCTCAGCTGGATAGAGTACTCGGCTACGAACCGAGCGGTCGGGAGTTCGAATCTCTCCGGGCGCGCCAAAATTTGAGGGTTACGCCAGTAACCCTTTTTTTAAAAGAATTCAGGGTCCCAACTTAAAGACAACGCATGCGCCCGTAGCTCAGCTGGATAGAGTACTTGGCTTCGAACCAAGTGGTCGGGAGTTCGAATCTCTCCGGGCGCGCCAATAAAAAAGACGGGGCCCTTGCGGCCCCGTTTTTTTATTGTTGCTCTGGATAACATTCGAACTCCAGAGTTCGATCCGAGGAACGCGAAGCGTTCCGACAGACGCCGCAGGCGCCCGAAGGGCGAGGGCCGTAGGCCCGAATCAATATCTCCGGGCGCGTCAAAAAATCGTTTCGCGCCAGCCGAGCAGCTTCTTCAGGAGTTGTTTGATATCGGTCTCGTGAGGCACCGGCTGTCTCTCATGACTGAGAAACATCCGCTCAGCATCGACAAGCATGTCGTCAACGGTCGCATACCGGTCCGGGTCGTACTGCAGGCGTCCGACAAAGGGCGTCAGAAAAAGATGCCCCTCGGCGAAGCAAAGCAAATTCTTCGCAGCCGAACAAAGACCATTGATCGCCTTGACCTCGTCAATCCCCTCGTCCGGTCCGAGCAATACGCAGAAGTGATAGTTTCCAATGTGCGCTATCGACCGTGCTGTCGGAAAATGATCATGCAAGAGTCGTGCAAAAATCTCCCCCGGTGACGTTACTGAATTCTCGTCATCGTGTGATGCCAGCACATCGTCGATGTCGAACAGCAGTACCGAAGGATCACGCTCGTCCGCGATGCTGTCGAAAAACTCCGCGCCGGAAATCGCGTGCGTCACGCGATCAGACCGGTCGGCTTCCGCATCGACTTTCCGCATGATCTCACCGACGACCATGTCGGCAAGGGTCTTCAGCATCGTTTTCTCGTCCTCACTCAGCTCGCGCGGTATTCTGTCGATGACGCACAACGTTCCGAGCCGCTCGCCATTGGAAGCCTTGAGCGGTGCTCCGGCGTAGAAGCGAATGCGCGGTGGTCCCACAACCAGGGGATTGTCACGAAACCGAGGATCGAGCCGAGCGTTTCGAACCTCGAAGATACCGTCCCCCAGGATCGCGTGTCCGCAAAAAGAGACGTCGCGCGATGTCTCGTTACGGTCGATACCCACGGCGGACTTGAACCACTGCCGACTTCCATCGACCAGACTGATCAGCGCAACCGGCATGTCGAACGCTCGCGCAATGGTGCACGTGTACCGATCAAAACGATCTTCACGTGGCGTATCGAGAATATCCAGACCTTGCAGCGTAGCGATTCTTCTCGCCTCGTTATCCGGTAATCCGGCCTCTTGCATAATCGTCTCCTGTTACCGTTCCCGCCTATCCAAAAAGCAAACCCGCAAGGTGTCAGAAGCCTTGCGGTCAGCGTTCGTGGCCCACTCCGCGATTCAAATTATCGGTCCTACCTGTAAATACGACCGCGGTGGCAAAAAGTTGCTAAAAAATCGGAAAAAAGGGGGGTGTTCTACTTTGAAGGCCCAATTATCGAGCGGCTTGCACTATTTCTCCGCGAACCAGAAGAGGCTGCCGGAGTATCGTGCATTTGCCATGAACGCGGGTTGTACGCCAGCGCAACTGGCGTTCGCATGGGTCCTTCGCAAAGGAGAGAACGTCCATGTTATTCTCCGAACGACATCAACCGATCACATGGCGGAAGACATGGGCGCTTTAAACGTCGAGCTGACTGACGAAATCGTCGCGGGTGTCGAAGCGCTGATTAATCAAAACACTGTCCGTGGCCCGCGATATCCGGCGCCGACCCAGGTAGAGATTGATGCCAAAGAATTTGACTAACAGGATTCAGGACGACATCAAAATCTTTGAATGACCGTTGGGGAAGAAAATGACTTTCTTGGATAACTATCGCGACCAGGCGTACGCGTTGCTTCGCATTTCAACCGCGTTCGTATTCATGTTTCATGGAACTCAAAAGCTTTTCGGCTTTCCACCGTCGCCGTGGGAGTCACCATGGCACATTCAGTACATTGCTGGCGGGATTGAGCTTTTTGGCGGATTCTTAATAATGATCGGTGTCTTTACAAGGCCAGTGGCGTTCCTTGCCAGCGGCCTGATGGCGGCCGCATATTGGATGGCACACTTTTCGACCGAGAAATACTTGCCGATCATGAATGGCGGAGATGCCGCCGTGATGTACTGCTTCATATTCCTGTATATCGCGACCAGGGGTGCTGGCATATGGAGTGTGGAGGCAAGGTCGTAAAGATCCCGAAGGCAGAAACTTAGTCCCATTGGCACCGTTGCAATCGAGTTTAATCAGCATGTTAAGTGCATTATTGAAATGTCTTATGGGACACTGTATGTCGTGAAATTCCTGATATTCCATAAGAAATAGGGTTTCGACACACTGGCTTCGAACAACGGAACCGATGGCGACAGGGCAGGGGCTCCGTGATCCAGAAGAATGTCCGCTATACGCCGGTGACCTCAATCGGTGGACGCAACATCTAATCTCTAACTATAGAGAGGAGGATGTTGTAAATGAAGCGACGACCGAGGATTTACTACAGCGCAGAACAAAAGGCCTTGATGTGGGATCGCTGGCAGGCAGGCGATTCTCTACACACGATTGCTGGACTTTTTGATCGCGGACACTCGTCAGTTCAAAGTGTGTTCTCGGAGACAGGCGGCATACGGCCGCCGCCGCGCTGCCGGTCACCACTGGCACTGACACTGGGTGAACGAGAAGAAATCTCTCGTGGCGTAGTCGTCGGCCAGTCGATGCGTTCGATTGCAACATCACTGTGTCGAGCGCCATCAACGGTGAGTCGAGAGATCAAGCGCAACGGTGGCCGGCGAGGTTACCGGGCCAGCAAGGCAGATCAAGCGGCCTGGGACCGGGCACGTCGACCGAAGACCTGTAAACTGGTTGAGAACCGTGTACTGGCCGCCATCGTAGCGAAGAAGCTAAGGGGGCTCTGGTCACCCGAACAGATCGCTGGCTGGCTTAAATATGCGTATGCAGACGACGAGAATAAGCAGGTGTCACACGAGACGATCTATCGCAGCCTCTTCATCCAGGCCCGTGGTGCATTGAAGAAAGAGCTTTTGCAGCATCTTCGCAAGACGCGCACGATGCGTCGTTCTCGCCATCACACTCAGAAGACGGATACTCACGGCAGGATTACTGGCACCGTCTCGATCCGTGAACGGCCTGCCGCAGTAGAAGACCGGGCCGTCCCGGGTCACTGGGAAGGCGACCTTATCATCGGCAGCCACAACAGCCAGATCGCAACACTGGTGGAACGTCATACGCGTTACGTCATGCTGGTCAGAGTCAAGAGCAAGGACACCAAGACCGTCATCAACGCGTTGATCAAGCATGCCCACAAGCTGCCAAGAGAACTTTACAAATCCTTGACCTGGGATCGAGGCAAGGAAATGGCCGATCACCAACGCTTTAGTCTGGACACCGATATCAAAGTCTACTTCTGTGATCCACGAAGTCCTTGGCAACGTGGTTCGAACGAAAACACCAACGGGCTGCTACGCCAGTACTTCCCGAAGGGAATGGACCTCTCCAATGTCCATCAAAACAAACTGAATGCCGTCGCCAGACAACTCAACGAGCGACCAAGAAAAACGCTAGACTTTAGAACGCCGGCTGAACGATTTAGCCAATGTGTTGCGTCCACCGGTTGAAACCACACATCGAAAGCAGCCGCCCGAATGATAAACTGTCGAACGACTGCAAATGACCGAAAGCAGACGTTCATCCGCACGACACTGCCAGTGCGACTAGCCGGCCGATGTACCTGTCAGCGGCTCCTCAAAGCTAGGAGGCGTCCACACGGTTATCAAACCGTAGACCATGATCAGGATTAGCATTCCGTGGAGCACATTGCGGGTAGTCTTCTTTTGGGCATAGAAAGCAAGTAGTGCAATCGCGCCCATGACTGAATTGACGACCACGAGGTGAATAAACGCTTTCGTCCAGAATAGGGCTGCGACTCCGATCCAGCCGAACAAATACAAGGCGAGGAATACAAGGCTGATCTTGCCTCGAGTCAAAAAATCTTCGAATAGGCCGCCGGACTTGGTAGGCCCAGCGGGCGGTAAAACGGTCGCTCCGCCAAGGAAAATTATGATAGCTAGGAGAAGCAGCGTGCCGTAAATAGTCCAGGTCCAGGTTTCAGCAAGTGTGTCGACAATGACCAATGCAAACCAGAACTGAACCTGGAAAAGCAAAACCATTATCGCTACTGAAATCGGAATCCAATGCAGGTGAAATTGCTCTCGTTCCCGTATGACGTAGGCTGCAGTCCTGAGGATGTGCGCCACACCAAGGCCAAGTATGAAAGAGAAAGTTATCGTAATGATCTCGAAGCCAGACACGTATCACCTCCTGTAGCCATTCTGCCCAAGCAGAGTCTAGGCTAGCAAGGCAGCGTCCGTTTTTGGCCGAAAGCCGCCGATTGTCACTTGTGTCGATCGCAGGTCGCGGAATTCAGCAAAATCCTTGTAGCGGATGGTTCATTTCCGCACGACGCTGCCCGGATTCGCCACATTTGTTACCGGAGATTGCCAGAAGTGGCCGGTACAAAGGGAACCGTGGCAAAGACGGAGCAACGATATGAACAGCAGCGATTCCGACTGGCAAACCTGGCGCGATTTGTTTCAGGGCAGGGCAGACCGACCGCTGCTGCCGCTCGACGCGGACCTCGACTACACCCAACTGCCGCGCTCGTTGGCACACTCACTCGCCGTTTTTCAGTTGGGCGAGTCTGGCGGCGGTAACGTAGTCGGGCAGGCGCGGCAGAGCCGGCTACCCGGGATTGACGAACATTACGCGGAAGCGCTCGACCTGTTCGTGTCCGAGGAGCATCGCCACGCCAATCAGCTCGCCGTTTGTGTCCGCATGATGGGCGGCGAGCTGTTACGCAAGAACTGGACGGCGCGGCTGTTCGTTTTTGGGCGCAGGCTGATCGGACTCCGCTTCAAGATTTTGGTGCTGCTTGCAGCGGAGGTCGTCGGCCTCTGCTTCTACCGGCTCGTCGCAACGCGTCTGCCGCCGTGCCGGATACGAGACACGCTGCTCCAGCTCGTCGGTGACGAACACAGCCACCTGCAATTTCACTGCGCATTCCTCGAGCGGCAGGCTGCTACGCCATTCCGCCGCACGCTCTTCAAGGCATCGTGGCGCGCCTTGATGTTCTGTGCCGGGCTCGTCGTGCTGATCGATCACCGGCGCACGCTGCGCGACCTGTCGATCGAATTCCGGGATTTTCAGGACTTCTGGTCGCACTACCGCTTCGCTGCAGAAATCCACGTGCTGGGACTGCCCAGAATGCGGTCCACGCTACGCAATCAAACGAATTCCGCGGCTTTGGACAAGACATCGGACGCCGTGTCGATTGCGACGCCGGACTTGACATAGTCCATAGGCGATTGCCGGCCGCGCAAGAGACACAGGCGTGGCCATAAGCGTGTTTTACTGACAGCTGTTCAACGTGATCTGAAAGGGTAAGCCCGGTATTCTTACCCGATGAAACGGCCAAAGAAACTGATGCAGACGCTCAAGATTTCGTTGGTAGTCGCGGCAACGGCAATCGCCGGATGCGGTAACTCGAATGCCGTCGACTCCGAAACCCTGGAGACCCAGGGACTCTGGGTGGGCGTGCGCTTCGAAGCGACCGGTAACGGCGCGACGGGCGTTAATGTCGAGATCAACGAAGGCGGTAGATCCGGCAACGATGTGCGGCTGAGCGCGAACGAACGGCTCGAGGTCAATGGGAACGGCATGATCGTTGTCCTCGAGGAAGACGAAGATTTCCTCGACATCGACTATGAGGGTAGCGTGCCGACGGACGCCTCGGATACGCTTCTCACGCTGTCGCTATTCCGGGCCGATGGAAGCGTCAACAACCGCACCCGCGTCAATCTCCCGAACAAATTTGCCATCACATCGCCGGCCAATAATCAGGCAACGACCGTCGGCGACATCATCGTCTTGCAGTGGTCGCCCGCCGGAGGCGGCGCGATTGCGATGGGTATCACGACGCAATGTTCCGGGTTGCTGCGTGCCGACTTCCTCGACGTGGCCGACAACGGCAGCTACACGATCGACACGGCCGCGCTCCCGGGCATACAAGATCCCGCGATCCCTCGTGACAACGGTTGCACGTTGACGATCGATCTGACCCGGGAGCGGCGCGGCACCCTTGATCCCGCGTTTCGTGGCGGCGGTTTTGTGTCCGCCGTGCAGGAGCGGACCGTACAGTTGCCACTATCTTTCTGATTGTTCCGCAGGCGAGAGGCCTCACAACAACTACGTACGCGTATAATGTATACAAACTAGAACCAGCGAATCCGCTGTTTCTTTTGGGTTTCAATGTATTACTCCCGCGCAATTACCTACACTTTGTAATATTCCGGTTTCGTGGTTCTTTTGATGTCCGCTTTACACCGGTGACCTCAATCGGTGGACGCAACATCTAATCTCTAACTATAGAGAGGAGGATGTTGTAAATGAATCGACGACCGAGGATTTACTACAGCGCAGAACAAAAGGCCTTGATGTGGGATCGCTGGCAGGCAGGCGATTCTCTACACACGATTGCTGGACTTTTTGATCGCGGACACTCGTCAGTTCAAAGTGTGTTCTCGGAGACAGGCGGCATACGGCCGCCGCCGCGCTGCCGGTCACCACTGGCACTGACACTGGGTGAACGAGAAGAAATCTCTCGTGGCGTAGTCGTCGGCCAGTCGATGCGTTCGATTGCAACATCACTGTGTCGAGCGCCATCAACGGTGAGTCGAGAGATCAAGCGCAACGGTGGCCGGCGAGGTTACCGGGCCAGCAAGGCAGATCAAGCGGCCTGGGACCGGGCACGTCGACCGAAGACCTGTAAACTGGTTGAGAACCGTGTACTGGCCGCCATCGTAGCGAAGAAGCTAAGGGGGCTCTGGTCACCCGAACAGATCGCTGGCTGGCTTAAATATGCGTATGCAGACGACGAGAATAAGCAGGTGTCACACGAGACGATCTATCGCAGCCTCTTCATCCAGGCCCGTGGTGCATTGAAGAAAGAGCTTTTGCAGCATCTTCGCAAGACGCGCACGATGCGTCGTTCTCGCCATCACACTCAGAAGACGGATACTCACGGCAGGATTACTGGCACCGTCTCGATCCGTGAACGGCCTGCCGCAGTAGAAGACCGGGCCGTCCCGGGTCACTGGGAAGGCGACCTTATCATCGGCAGCCACAACAGCCAGATCGCAACACTGGTGGAACGTCATACGCGTTACGTCATGCTGGTCAGAGTCAAGAGCAAGGACACCAAGACCGTCATCAACGCGTTGATCAAGCATGCCCACAAGCTGCCAAGAGAACTTTACAAATCCTTGACCTGGGATCGAGGCAAGGAAATGGCCGATCACCAACGCTTTAGTCTGGACACCGATATCAAAGTCTACTTCTGTGATCCACGAAGTCCTTGGCAACGTGGTTCGAACGAAAACACCAACGGGCTGCTACGCCAGTACTTCCCGAAGGGAATGGACCTCTCCAATGTCCATCAAAACAAACTGAATGCCGTCGCCAGACAACTCAACGAGCGACCAAGAAAAACGCTAGACTTTAGAACGCCGGCTGAACGATTTAGCCAATGTGTTGCGTCCACCGGTTGAAACCACAACCCGACAGCGGACATTGGGACGGTAATGTTCCTAAAGGCAGCTTGCGACCCAAAAAGACATTCGCTCAATCGTATCCGAAAACTGTCGGTGCACTTTCGATCAGGTGGCGCCGCGGTATCTTCTGAATACCTCGAATACTTTTGCATTCGGGCAAAAGTCGTTGTCACCCTGTATCTCGCCATCCAGCCAACGCTCACACACGTCTGCGGACGTACAAGCCCTGCAACGCTGACGTACGCCCGTCATAATGGTTTCGATAGCACCGATCGAAGCGATCTCGGGGTCGACTCCGACGGACACGAGCATGGCCCGCATGCGCCGCTCTGAGCTCGCAGCCAGGTACTTCCGGTACGCGAACACCAGGGCGATGCCCACGCCCACCATGACCATGGCGGTCAAAATCTGTGTCAATGAGAAGTTCATAAATCGCCTCCTTGCAAGGTCACCGAGGACCGAGACATGCATTGACTATAGCCCTGTGGCGCCGGGATCGAACTACGTAAAAACCGATCTGTGTATGGCCAAATAATCGGCTTTTTGCCGATAACGGATTGTCATAATTCTGATTTTCGTGACGTTTGAATGACCGTTTTGAGGAAAGCTGTCGGTCAACGTTCGCACTCGCGTGCAAACCAAGACATCAACTCCCCCGACTCGCAATCGATGAGTTTGCAAATGTGTGAGCTGATTCCCACAAAATAGAGTAGATCAACACACTATTGCCGGTATCCAAATAGGACGGCGGCCCTCGTAGTGGCCATGAATGTGCGTTCGCAGACCTGCAAGGAGTCCCAAATGAAACGCTGGAATCTAGCCGTATGTCTCCTGATCTTTATTGCGCCGGTCGTGGGTTTCGCCGAATCCCAAGAAAGGAAAGGGCAGCGACTCTTTGCCGGATGTCTCAAAAAGGTCGATGACAAGGCGACGCTCAAAGCCGGGGTGTTCATTTGCAAGGGGGACAGAGATCCCGAGCCGTTCGGAGGAAACGGCAGGGCCTGCGGGGATTGCCATGTCCCCGGGGACAATTTCGGGTTATCAGCCGAGCGTATCGCCACTTTGCCGCGAGATCATCCGTTTTTCTTTCGTGGCCTTGATGAAGATCAGAATCTATTGCGGGCCCATGGCCTTGTCCACGTCACTGTTCCAGGCCGCATCGACGAGTTTCGTCAGACGCCAAAGCTAGTTCATCTGCAGTCCACTTGCGATAAGAAGGGGAGGTGTGATTCTCTCGGGCTAAACGGTGACCGGGTCACGAACCTCTGCGTTTTCACGTTTGAGGCCATCAGGAACCACATGGCGAAATCCGTCAACCGCGTAGCAGGACAGGATTTCAGGGTGCCGACAAAGAAAGAGTGTAAGTGGCTGGTGGCTTACATGGTATCCGATTTGGTCGCCGATCAAGACGAAAGGAACGAAAAGAATAGGTAAAGGCTAATTTTTCCTGTGGCTGACAGAAGCGTTGGGAGACGCGTCTAACAAGGCACGACGACGCTTTCACATCTTGCGTTAGGGAGGGCTGTACCAGCGCCGCCCTTTGGCAGTCTGTTTTCGGCGCTAGGCGAGTGTTCTAAGTGCAAGGCTATAATAGGATTTGCAGATCAGTAATTCGCCGCTGCCAATCCGAGGGCATCTGAGCCCGTCGCAAGGAGAACTCACTTGACCGAGGAATCTTCGGAGTCACAAGACGCGCCGCCGAAAGATGCGCCCGCTGCGCCAATGCTGACACGAGCTGAACGGATATTCGTGCGCTTGACACTGTGGCAAACCGTGCTGTCGGTCGCGGGAGTTTTTATTGCAATTGTGGCCCTTTACGCAGCATTGACCGAATCCGCGGCGGTGCGACAGCAAACTGCTGCGGCCGTGTGGCCATTCGTGCAATTTTCAATCGACGACTATGATTCCGCGAACGCGGCGGGTTTCACGATGTCATTTACGAATGCCGGCGTTGGGCCGGCGAGAATGAATGCTGTGCGTCTGATTATCAATGGCGCGCCAATGCGAGATTGGGCACAGGCCGTCAGGCAGCTGGGAGGAGAATCAAGCGATCAAATCGGTCGGAATTTCATCACCAATCGTGTGCTCAGCCCTGATGAATCGGTAGCCATGATCAGTACGACCGACCCAGGCCTTGCGCGCCTATTTCAGGCGGCTATTGCCAATCCAGAAAACTTCATAGCGTACTGCTATTGCTCGATCTTCGACGAGTGTTGGTTGGCTGATAGCCGATGGGATACTCAGAAACCCGAGCCCGTGGAAGAATGTCCAGACTTCGGCGACACCACGTTCCAGAATTAAATGCGTACACGTGGTTTTTCTATTGTACGCTGCGAGGCAAAAGAACCGGTGGTCGCTCTATTTCGTTATGTGAGATAACGTGTACGTCAAACTAATTAACTACAAAGGTAATGATTCCCGCTGCTCGGCATGTGCGAAGTGAAAATATGGAATACATAACGCGGACATTCGAGCCTTAGAAAAACGCCCTACCATCCCATAGGGCTTTCTGTATTCTTGACCTTTTTCAATCAGTAATCGTAAGGCTCGCTAACGTTCCGTCTTGACGATTGTCAAGGCGCCCTTGTGCCTTATGTGTTACGCATTATATGCGTGTAACAAAGGCAAACCTGACCAAAGTCAGGGACGCAAAGCCACGGGTCCTCGCCTCCTCCGCGACGCCTTCCGCGACGCCCCGAAGGACCCAAGATCGCCGGGCTGCACTCACCGTCGTTAGGAAAATCTGCGAAATTGAAAGGAGAGGAAAAATGAGAAAGAGGCATTTGACCTTGTTATGCACCGGCATCGTTGCGTTTCTATTCGCGTTTGCGACACCGATACAAGCAGGGCCACCCGAAACCGCGAGCGGTAAGTGGTTTTATTTACCCTCTATCATAGATGCGCGAGAGGCCGGGTGTAATACGTTCCTGAACACATTTGAGATTGGTTTGTGGACAGGGACGTTTACTGGCGACTCGACCGAGTCTGGCAAGGTCGTGATTCATTGCTCCGGCAGGTGGTCGTTCAATGCGATTGTTACTTTTAGTTCGGTTACTGTCGACGGCAGATCGGGCACGCTCGAGATGTCTGTTGTAGGCTCGAGACTAGACGCCACTTCCGATTGGTATGGTCATTGGGTGATCACTGACGGCTCAGCTGACCTAGAAAACCTCCGTGGACAGGGGAACTGGTGGGGACTGGGCTTCGTGCCACCGACTCCCCCAAACCTCCCTGAATTTGGAGAAATCGACTACGATGGGATCTATCACTTTGAGCCCAACTAACGCCCAGTTCTAAGGTGGCGAACGTACAGATAACGAACCCGATGACGAGGGTCGGGTTTTCTATGTCCGCTCTTGGCCGTTAGCTGGCCGTCACATCCGCATACTTTGGGCTAATTGAACGACCGCTTTACACCCGACAGCTGCTATTCAAGTGATTGAGTTCTGAGGGCCCGATTATGACCCGAGGCCAACATTCCCTTAACGCTGCATGGACTGACCCAAACACGATTTAAGTACATCTAAGGATTGACACGATGCTGCTGTTGACACATAAAGTGTAGTTCTATTGCAGGTCGAATTGATTGGAAGTCGTGGAAATTTCAAATAGGCGGACATTGGATTCAATATGAGATTACACGCGTTATTGATCGTTGGCGTCGCTTTAGTTGTGACGAGTTGCGTTGAGAAAAAAGAGGCGGCGCCTGCTCAGGGAGACGATTCGCCGGTGGCCGCGGGGTCGGCCGTGGTCGAACTCCCGGCTGCGGAGGCAGCGGGAATGGGGAGCGATGCGTTTATTAGGCACATGCACCTACACGCAAGCCACCTCGACCGTCTCAACGCTGCATTGGCGGCCGGAGATCTTGAAGCGGCCCAGACACCGGCCTACTGGCTGTTGCGACACGAGGGGGTGAGCGGTCACCCCGGCGACTGGGACCGGCATATCAAGGGTATCCGCGACGCAGCCCGCGCGGTCACTGACGCCCCTGACCTTGGGGCGGCACGCGCTGCGGCGCAGCACATCACGGATGGCTGTCGCGGTTGCCACACTGCAGCCGGCGTCGACATCCAGCTTTAAGTTGGACTGACAATACCGCGTAATGGGCCGCGTGCCACCTTCAGAATATTTGCTTTCGACCGGAAGCGGACATTTTTCAAGTCCGATGCAGGCGCCACTTTCGTGGCAACTAGCCGCTTATGTCATCTAAATCGTAGTCTAGGATGGCTTATAAATAGCGGCGAATACGGCCCCGGCGATGATTATGCCGATGACACCCGCGACGAACCAGATCACGGCAAGTTCACCGGTTAGCGGATAAATCACATAGGAATCAACCGACGTTGGGATGGAGAGAAACAGCCCCATCAGGGTGCCGTAACGCACGCCCTCCATCACGCCTTTGCCCTCATGGCCCAAGGTGAAGATGTAGCAGAACACCAGCAGCGAAAAGGCGCCACCGACCATCATCATCCACATCATCGAATCCATTTCTTCTTTCGGTCGAAAAACCGATGCCAGCGACTGATAGGTGTCCGATAGCCCGAGCTCATGTACCAGGTAGCCGAATCCCTGCATGACCACGAATACGACAATCCAGCCGATCCAAAACGTCTTATTGCCAAATGCATTGTTATTCATTTTTTTACCCTTTGGACAGAGTGAAACCACACGCTAGTCGTCGTCGCGCGCCAGATCAAGCAGACAACGGTCAAGTACATGACGCCTTGACGTCTGATCGTCCGTTGCTGGCCGTTAACGGACATGAAGTGCACGTCTATTTAGATACGATCTAATGTTGCCCGTCGACCTAAAGCGCGCGTATTTGGAACGGTTAGCCAGCGCTGCCGTTCGGATGTCGATATTCGACCCAAAACTGGCAACAAGTAATCTGCGAGCTAAACTCAAGAAGGTGTTTGTTTTATTCCCAAAGCGGGCATTAGTGTTACTGCCTGGAGGAACCACTCGATGAGTACGCAAGCGATTTTCTTACTGCAATTTGTTCTTAGCTTGACGTTGTTCGCCTTAGTGTCCCGTTGGATCGTGGCTCCGTGGTTGGCGAGGCAGTCACAACGAGACGCGCTATTCTGGCTCACGCTACCGCATGCATTTCGCTACATGGGCCTGGTTTTCCTGGTACCTGGTGTGGTGGCGCAACCGCTCCCGGACTATTTCGCAATTCCCGCAGCGTATGGCGACCTTTCGGCGAGTGTCCTTGCGATCTTAGTCCTAGTCCTGCTTCGAGTCGGATGGAAAGGCACAACGGCTGTGCTGTGGATCTTCAATATTGTTGGCACGGTTGACCTGCTCAACGCGTTGCGTCACGTCGAGGTTGTTTCAGACTTTGGATCCGTTTGGTATATACCAACATTATTCGTGCCGTTACTGCTGGTGTCGCATGTCATGATTTTTGCGCGACTGCTAAAGCCCGCGGCAAATTCAGAAAGTTCGGTAGCCGGTTGAGAGCCGGAGACCCGTCCGCACTTTATGTACTCAATTGATTGATTTCGTGGAACCGAGAGGAAAGGAAATGAAATTCGAGGTGGATAAAGAACTGTTTCCTTTTGAGAATTACTTTTTGACAACCAACAATGGGTCCGAAGTTCATTATGTCGATGAAGGAGAGGGTCCAATAATACTGATGTTGCACGGAAACCCAGCCTGGTCATTCTTGTACCGAAAAATGATTACAAAATTAAGTATGCAGTTTCGTTGCATCGCACCGGACTATCCAGGCTTTGGTCTATCGACTGCACCTGATGGATTCGATTTTCTGGCGAGTTCCCAAAGCGAAGTTATGATCGAATTTGTTGAGAAGCTTGAGCTCAAGGACTTCTTCATTGTGATGCAAGATTGGGGTGGTCCGATTGGGCTCGCTATTGCGGAAAAATTCCCAGAACGTGTGCTGGGCATGGTTATCGGTAATTCGTGGGCGTGGCCTCTCAAGGATCAAGCCCGCTTCCGAGTATTTAGTTGGTTGATGGGCGGTCCTATCGGTCGTTTGATGGCGAATTCATTTAATGGTGTATGGCGGTTTTTTATGAAAGAGGGATTTGTCGACGCTCGTAGCGATAGGGAGATGGCGATGTACGAGGCACCATTTCGAGATAGAGGAAACCGCAAGCAAACTTCTATTTTTCCTCGTCAACTCGTCAAGGCCTATGAGTTCGAGGCGCAGGTTGAGGCAGGCTTGGATCAACTCGCTGGAAAGCCCGTACTGTTTCTTTGGGGGAATAAGGATTTTGCCTTTCAAGAGCCCGAACTTGAAAGGTTTAAGTCCCACTTCCCCGACCATGTCTATCATTCTCTTGAGGCCAGCCACTTTTGGCAGGACGAGCAGGGCGAAGTGGCCTCGGACTTTCTACTCGATTGGGTACCAGAGCTTGGACGAGATTCGCGTCAGGCGAATGACCAGTTTTATCCGTCCTGAGAAATATTCTTTTAATTTCTTGAGCAATGTATTGCTCCAAGAGATTACATTTCGCGATTAGCGGTTCTTCCTTGTATCCCTGAAATTGCGATATATTCACGCGACAGAATGGCGTAATTCTGGACGGTCGGTCGATGCTAATTAGGTGATGACAGACCTGTACGCTAGCCGTGTCTAATTAGGAAGGAGAAATTATGATGGCGAAAGTAATAATTACCGCACAAGTAGAAGATGCCGCAAAATGGGAACAGGGTTTTCGGACTCATGGTGAACTTCTAAAGAGCATGACATCAGATGCATCGTATTTCACCATTACGAAAGACAATGAATTGACGTTGTACGCTGAACCAGAGGACGTTGACAAATACTTCGAAGTTTTGGAATCGCCGGCCACCGCAGCAGCGATGCAATATGATGGCGTTAAACGCGAGACTGTAAAGGTCACCGTTTTAGACAAAGAATTTCGGTACTAGAGGCCAAAACATTCGCGGATAAGCGATTTCCCGAGTTACCCTGCAAGTCTTGCAGTTGCAGGGTATTTTTTTGATTGGGTTTCGAAATGAGCTCTTGCCGGTCGCACCCGGTCGTGAGGGAGTTTACGGATTACAGCATCGACCTGATGGAGGCTCTCGCGCACGAGACTTCCGACGCTTTTTCTATGACGCGCCGGGGTTACCTGCCGGCAACCCGGCATGCCAATATTGATGATCTAATGGCCGATCTCGATCGCGGGTTTGGCCATGCCATCAATGGGAACGTGCGCTTGCATACCGAGGCGAGCTCCGGCACCTACCAGTATTCGCCGAACCAACATTGGTCAGAGGCACCCAATGGCGTGGAAGTGCTCAATAATCGGAGATTAATTACTGATAAATTCCAGTCAATTAGTGGTGATATCTCGAATTTAGTTCATATTCGTCGAGCAGCAACGAATTTTTCCCAGAAATCGTACTGCGCGCCGCGGCGTCTCTGCATCCTGCATTACGACAGTATCTGCACGCCATTCCGATGCGTCGCAGTCATTATGGCGGCTATTACTCGATGACCGATGAAAACTGGTCGTTGATCGGCCGTACGAAAGTTGATGATCTGTACATCGTCGCCGCGCTGTCGGGATTCGGCAGCATGGCCGCATGTGCCGCGGGATCCTTATGTGCCGATTGGGTCGCTGGGGGAAAAAAACCGCGTTTCGCAAAGCCGCTAAGTATAGCGCGTTATGAAGACACCGCGTTGATGTCTGATATACGCAGTCGCCGCAACAAAGGCATGCTTTAAAAAAAGGCCGGTTGCGTACAACCGGCCTTAATCTCTGAAACGTAGTCGCTTGACGAAAAGCTCTGGTATTTACCAGGCGTAGATTCCACGCAGGTACCAGGCGCCGCCTTCATAATTTGCGGCGCTACGTCGCGGATATTGCAAACCAACGCTTAAGCGATTCGCATTTGGCGGGCCAATTTCGTCAATGAATTCGTCTGTGATGTTGACTGCACCCAATACGGCTTTCCAGTTGTCATTGAATTGGTAGCCAAACTCGAGGTCCAAGTATATCGTCGCATCGATTTCCGCGGACGGATCAACCGCCGCACCAATGCTGCCGCGTTCGTCGAAATGATCGCCGTAATAGTTAGCACGAAGCATTACGTTGGCGCGTTCTCCGATGAACGTGTTTGCGCTTAATACGAAGCGATGATTGGGATAATTATTCTCAATATCCTCGATCAGGCCAGCGCTGACTGGGTTGACGCCATTGATCTGTTTCTGTCCCGTAACCTCAATTTCATTATAGCCGTATGCAAACGTCAAAGTTGTATTCAGCGTGTCGCCCCATTCAAAGTCCGAATTAACGACAACATCCACGCCAGTATGTTCGACGTCCAATGCATTGGTGTAGAACGAAATCGTATTCGTCGTATTCGGTACCGCAATATCACCGGTACGGTAGATGCGATCGTCAACTTCGATCTTGTAGACGTCCAAGGTCAGCGACGTCGAGTCGAAGAAATCCGCCGTAAAGCCAGCACTGAAGTTTAGCGATTCTTCTTCGGTCAACGCCGTGGCACCACTGGCGGAAACCCGTGGGTCCGTGGACGGTACCAATCCTTCTTCAACTTGCAGGCCGGTTACGCCATCAAATGTCGTAATCGTCGAGCTGACATTGACCTGCGCGGGAGTCGGTGCATGAAATCCCGTCGATACTGCGCCACGCAGTGCAAAGCTGTCGTTAAAACGGTAACGAGCGGCAATTTTGCCGTTGATCGTGTTGCCAAAATCAGAAAAGTTCTCGTATCGAATTGCATACTGCAATAGCAAGGCATCGCTGACATCCTGTTCGACGTCGGCATAGACAGCGACATTGTCGCGTTCAAATTCTCCCGAGTTCTTCGGTTCGATACCCTTAAAGCCACTGGAGCCCGCGCCGAGAGACGAATCCGGTTCGCCCGGAATAATCGTGTACTTCTCTTCGCGCCATTCAGCACCAAATGCCAGATTCCATACGTCGCTGACCGGCAGCGAAAAGTCGGCATTCAAATTGGTCTCCGTCTCCGCATAAGCACCGACATCGAAGCCCATTTTCGGTATCTGGAGATTCGCATCGAGTGCGATGTCCGGATTCACCGTGTTATTCAGGAAATAGTCCAACTCATTCTTGCCGTAACCGTAGCTAAAGTCGTACATGAGTCCGCTTTGCCATTCACCTTCGACGCCGATGATGAAACTCGTGTCCGTCTGGTCACCGTCGAGAAACGGCGTGAATCCACCAGGCAGGCCGGTGAAGCCATCGAGTCGATGTTGCGTCAGACTTGAATGATCGGGTGGGCGATAAAAGAATCGGTAGCGGCCATCGGTTTCGGCAAGGCCGAAGCGTGCATACAGCTGCGAGTCGCCACTGATATCGAACGCCGAGTTCAAAAAGAAGCGTGTGCCTTCGGTCTCCGGGCGGCCCCATGTCTGAGTTAGTGGAGCATCGCCGAACGGTGCATCCTGTCCAGTTTCCGTGACACCCATGTCGATTAGAGCTTGCGCGTCGGGCCGCTGAATGCCGCGCGACAACGCGTCGTTGTCGACATACTCGATACTGGCATTAATCCAGCCTACATCGCTCAGCGCCAGGCCAGCATTTGCTGCGACTTTGACGCTCTGTTCGCCCTCATAATGTTCGCCGTATTGGACCTGAACTTGGCCACCTTCATCGGCGTCTTTAAGAACAAAGTTGATTACACCGGCAATCGCGTCAGAGCCATACTGCGAGGCGGCGCCATCACGGAGAACCTCAACGCTCTTCAACGCGATACCCGGAATGATGCCGACATCCACTCCGTGTGCACCGTTACCGGCGGCGGGCGCAAAAAAGTGTAATAGCGCAGACCGATGGCGACGCTTGCCATTAACGAGCACAAGCACCTGGTCGGGCGCAGTGCCGCGTAGCGATGTCGGGCGTACGAAAGCGCTGCCGTCACCGGTGGCCGGGGTTGCGTTGTAGGAGGGCACAAAGGCCTTTAGATTGTCCGTCAGGTCGGCGGTGCCGCCTAGCGAATTGAAATCCTCGCCGCCGATTACATCGATTGGAACTGTCGAGTCTGCGGCCGAGCGTGGTTTTGCACTGCGTGTGCCGACTGTGACAACCTCTTCGATGGTTTCGTCCGCCTGTGCGAACACAGGATTTGACGACAGGCTGGCCACGAAGAGAACGGCCGCGAGTGCCATTAGATGCATTGAATATCTAATCATTTTTTCCCCCTATTGATCATCCAGAGCCTTGCCCTGGAGCGGTTTGTCCTGCAAAACCTAGCCCATCTTTTTCATTAATGCAACGAATGAATCAGTGTCGTAAACTGATGAATCATTTGTTACATTCGGGCCATGGAAAATCACTATACCCAAACGATTGGTGTCCTCGTCGATTCGTACCCCAAACTGACGCCGGAGCTGCAAAAGGCCGCCAAATTCATCCTGAATCACCCCGAAGATGTTGGTTTGAACTCGTTGCGCAAGATCGCAGGTCAGGCGGGGGTCAAACCGGCGACGATTAGTCGCCTGAGCAAAGCGCTCGGTTACGAGGCCTATGAGCAACTGCGCGAACCGTTCCGTCAGCGACTGAGAAAATCAGGCCCGGGTTTTGCCGCGCGACTGCAAGATCTGCAACGTCGTGGCGTCACTGATACTCACGCGCTGTACGAAGAATCGCGCACGCGGGAACTGGGCAATATTGCCGCTACGTTATCCGACGACCAGTTCTCGGTGTTTGAGGAGGCGGTGGAGACTCTTTGGACAAGCCGTCGCGTGTATGTTCTTGGCCTTCGTGGCGCATATGCGCCGGCATTCCTTTTTCATTACACGCATCAACTGTTCCACGACAAGTGCCAGATGTTGGACACTCGAGCCGGCGTTTTTGCGGACCAACTGCGCGGTTTAAACGAACAAGATGCGTTGCTGGTCGTCTCTTTTCCGCCATACACTCAGTTGACGATTGACGCCGTTGATTATGCCGCCGAATCGGGCGTCCAAATCGTCGCGATTACCGATAGCGTGCTGTCGCCGGCGGCGCACTCTGCGAAACATACGATCGTTACCAGTAACGAGTCATCGTCTTTTTATCATTCGTTTATCGGCGCGTTGGCGGCCTGCCAAACGCTGATTACATTGCTGGTTGCCAAATCTGGGCAGGATTCGGTAGAAATCGTAAAGGAAGCGGAAAAGCAGCTGTCACGTATCAGTGCGTATTGGTAGGCAGTAATGAGCCATGTGATTCACAGAAACCTGCTTGCAACGCCACGGAAAGCGGTGCAAGGCGATGGTGTTTACATCATCGACGAGCAAGGCAAGCGCTATCTGGATGGCAGCGGCGGGGCTGCCGTGTCTTGTCTTGGTCATAATAATCCTGTCTTGATCGCTGCAATTGATAAGCAAATGGCTGCGCTGCCGTATGCGCATACCTCCTTTTTCACGACAGATGTACTCGAAGAATTGGGAACTCGTGTCGTCGAACTTGCGCCTGGAATGGACAAAGCGATGTTTCTGTGCGGTGGCTCGGAGGCTGTCGAGGCAGCTCTAAAGTTATCGCGTCAGTTTTTTGTTGAGAATGGCGAGCCAGAACGGCGACTGTTCGTTGCGCGTCGTCAAAGCTATCACGGAAATACTCTGGGTGCGCTTGGCGTGGGCGGCAATGAATGGCGCCGCAAATCGTTTACCCCTATTTTGACGGTTGGTCACCATATCGCACCCTGCTTTGAGTATCGCGAGCGCCCTAACGGTGAAGATTCGTACGTATATGGCCAACGGGTTGCGGACGAGCTTGAAACAATGCTGCAAGATCTTGGGCCGAAAAATGTTGCAGCGTTTGTCGCCGAGACAGTTGTCGGGGCAACGGCCGGCGCGGTGCCGGCCGTGCCAGGATATTTCGCACGAGTTAGGGAAATCTGTGATGAATATGGTGTACACCTGATTCTTGACGAAGTGATGTGCGGTAGCGGGAGGACCGGTTCATTTTGCGCCTATGAGCCGGAAGGTATTACGCCCGATATTGTGACCTTGGCGAAGGGATTAGCGGGCGGTTATCAACCAGTCGGCGCTCTGTTATGCCGCGGCGCAATTACTGACACGATAAAAAACGGAAGCGGCTATTTTCAACACGGCCATACATTCATGGGTCACGCGACGGCGATCGCGGCGGCATTGGCAACGGTCAACGTGATGCGTGACGAAAAGCTGATTGAGAACGTCGCAAAACTTGGCTCGTTGCTAAAGGATCAATTGCAGGAAGCGCTAGGTGAACTTCCATATGTCGGCGACATTCGTGGCCGTGGTTTCTTAATCGGCATTGAATTTGTCGAGGATCGCGACAGCAAAAAGCCATTTGATCCCGCTTTGAAGATCCATAAGAAGATTCAGGCCTCGGCTATGGAACATCAGCTACTCTGTTACGGCATGGGGGGCACGGTCGACGGCTATCAGGGTGACCACATTCTGATCGCACCGCCATACATAGCCAACGAAGAGCACATAGCCGAACTTGTTGAGAAACTGAGTGATGCTGTTAATGCAACACTTAACTAGTTGACATTCGCGCGTAATCTTTCGAAAAAGTGTTCGCGCGTCTCGGAGCCTGGAAGCGCGCGTGACACACGTGCATCAAGCGGTACGTCCCATGTGTTAAGCATGCTCCCGAGCATGACATAGATGCTGTGAATCGCTATCAGGTCCAATACCTGATCGTGAGAAAAATATTTTGCAAGTCGTTGCAGTGACTCTGGTGACAACGTGTCGCGATGACGTTGTTCGTCAACAGCGGCCAGCAACTCGGCGTCTTGATCTGACCAGCCTGGGGCGTCGGGCCCGTCAATGACCCGTTCGATCTCTTCCAGCGACAGCCCACAGTCGAGGCCGCGCTCGACGTGCGACGCCCATTCGTACCATTGCTGCACGTGCACTGCCGTTCTTAATATGACTAGTTCTGCATTGCGTTTGCCAAGTGTGCCGCCGCTAACGGCGTACATTCGTAATGGCCACCAAGCCTTGAGGAGATTTGGATTATTCGCGAGTAGTTGATGCACGTTAAGCGGTTGGCCGTGCATATCGTTGGAAATGCCGGCGAGAGACTTATCCCATTGGTCAGTGGGCACAATATTCAGCATTGATAAATCAGGCATTGGCAATTTTCTCTTCGAGTTTTTCGCAAATGTAGTTGCCGATCGGAATCGCCGAGGTCGCGGCGGGCGAGGGCGCATTACAAACATGCAGGCTGCGCGCGCTTTCCGCAAAAAGAAAATCATGGATGAGCGTGCCATCGCGGCTCACGGCCGTTGCCCGCACACCGACTGGATGGGGTTGCAAATCATCAAGCGCAATTGCCGGGCAATATTTCTGCACAAGTCTCAGGTACGCGGGCTTCCAGACTGCACTCTTTAATTCCATTAGGCCGATACCGAGAAATCGCCACGTGACGCGCCAGAACCCCGCATAGGTCAACTGCTCCCATGTATCTCGCAGGCTAAAATTGAAGCCACCATAACCTTCGCGTTTCCAACCTTGCAGTGCGTTTGGGCCGACCGTGACCGAGCCGTCAATCATCCGCGTCAAGTGCACGCCGAGAAACGGCAATGCCGGGTCCGGTACCGGATAAATCAAATGTCCAACGATGTCATTCTTGTCCGCTGGTAGCTGATAGTACTCACCGCGGTATGGCACGATGCGGAAATCGACATCGAGGCCCTGCATGCGTGTGAGGCGGTCGGCCATCAGGCCAGCGCAAACGACGACATACCGCGATTCGATGGTTTCTTCATCGGAAAGTCGGATGGCCACATGATCTTCCTTATCGGCTAAGCCAGTTACTTCGGTCCCGAGGCGGAGTTCGCCACCTTCGCGCTCAAATAGCTCGGCCATCATGCGGCTAATCAAGGCGTAATCGACGATCCCGGTCGTCCTGACGTAAATCGCACCGGTACCGCAAATATTTGGCTCGGCATCGCGCAATCCTTCGGCACTCCAAAACTCAACATCGAGGCCGTTCAACTGTGCACGCTCATACAGCGCGAGCAGGCGTTCCTGCTCGAGTGGATTGGTCGCAACGATAAGCTTGCCGCATTGCTCGTATGCGATGCCGTGTTCGCGGCAAAATCCAATCGTCGCGTCGACACCGGCTTTGCAAAAGCGCGCCTTCATGCTGCCCGGTTCATAATAGATGCCGGCATGAATAACGCCACTATTGCGGCCTGTCTGGTGGCGCGCGACCGCGATTTCTTTCTCGATGAGCATGACGCTGGCGTCGGGATGGCGAGATTTAAGCTGCCACGCCGTCGACAGCCCGACAATGCCGCCACCGATGATAGAAAAATCGACCATTTAGACCCATATTTGAGAATATCTGGCGCCCAGTCTAGCGGCTCGCAGGCCTTGATTCACAAGCCTTTACGACATTGCTAAAGCGCTATCGGATGCCGTATAATCGCGCGCCAGCGCACGGGTGGGCGCAGTTTCGCGGTCTTTCGAGGCTGTGATGCGCACGAAGACCCACGCTACCAGGGCAATGCAGGATTGGCACTGGTAGAAAAAGAGCCCCGCTATGGGGTTTTTTGTTGCCCAAGTTTTTTGGCCGGCGTTGCTGGTCGTTAGAGAAAACCCGGGCAGCGACAGGCGCACGGTAGGAATGGGCCATTGGCCCATTTTTTGTTTGAAAACAGTTAGTTATTTATTGAACCAGACGATTAAACGGATGACGGGAGACGACCTGACAGCATTGCTTGAACCGACCATTGAGCGTCTTGGGTACGAGTTAGCGGATCTCGAGGCGAGCTTGTCTGGCGGCAGTTGCGTCATTCGTGTGTTTATTGACCACCCGGATGGCATCGGTCTCGACGATTGTGAAAAAGTCAGTCTCGCGGTGAGTGCGTTGCTCGATGTGGAGGATCCGGTGCCGGGTCACTACGATCTTGAAGTGTCGTCGCCCGGGTTGAACAGGAAGTTGACAAAAAATGAGCATTTTCAACGATATACAGGTGAAACCGTGAAGGTGCAGATGCGCTTCCCGATAGCGGGACGCAAACGATTTCGAGGCGTACTAAAGGCCTCAGATGACGAACACATTGTGGTCGAGGTGGATGGTCAGTCACACACGCTGCCGATGGAGACCATTGACACCGCACGGCTGGTGCCTAACGCAGCATGATTGCGTCGGTGATTTTGGAGTTTTAAGACAATGAGCAAAGAGATTTTGATGGTGGTCGACGCTGTGTCGAACGAGAAGGGCGTCGAAAAGGACATCATCTTTGAGGCCATCGAGGCCGCGCTAGCGTCTGCCACGCGCAGGAAGTACGGCGAGGACATAGATGTGCGGGTCGCGATTGATCGCGACACGGGCGAATACGATACCTTCCGCCGCTGGCTGGTGTTTGAAGATGAGTCCACCGAGCTCGAATTCCCCGATCGCGAGTTGCGCATGATCGATGCTGTCGATGTCGACGAGAACGCTGAGCCCAGCGGTTACGTCGAAGTGCCGATGGATTCGGTCGAGTTCGGCCGAATTGCGGCACAAACGGCCAAACAAGTCATCGTGCAAAAGGTTCGCGAGGCTGAACGCGAGCAGGTTATTGAGGAATATAAGGACCGCGAGGGCGAACTGCTGTCAGGACTTGTTAAGCGAGTTGATCGCAACGGTGTCTACATCGACCTTGGCGGCAATGCCGAAGGCTTCGTGCCGCGCGAACAGATGGTGCCACGAGAGCCGGTGCGACCGCAGGATCGAATTAAGGCCTTGCTGATCGAAGTTCGTTCCGAGCCGCGTGGCCCGCAGCTGTTTATGACGCGAACCTCGCCACAGTTCTTAGTCGAGTTGTTCAAGATTGAGGTACCCGAAGTTGGCCAGGGGCTGATCGACATTCTTGGTGCTGCGCGCGATCCAGGTCTGCGCGCAAAAATAGCGGTCAAGAGCAACGACAGCCGTATTGACGCGGTTGGTGCGTGCGTGGGTATGCGCGGTTCGCGCGTGCAGGCCGTATCGAATGAACTCGCAGGCGAGCGCGTCGACATCATCTTGTGGGACGAGAACTCGGCGCAATTCGTTGTCAATGCCATGTCGCCGGCCGAGGTCGTATCAATCGTCGTCGACGAAGACTCGCACAGCATGGACATCGCCGTTGAAGAGGACAAGTTGTCGCAAGCGATCGGTCGAGGCGGCCAAAATATCCGCCTGGCAAGCGAGCTGTCTGGTTGGGAACTCAACGTCATGACCGCCGCCGACGCCGAACAAAAGAGCGAGTCCGAAATGAAGGAGCTCATCGAACTGTTCTCGAAACAACTCGACGTCGACGAGGAAGTCGGGCTGATTCTGGTGCAAGAGGGATTTTCGACAATCGAAGAAGTGGCTTATGTCCCGGCTTCGGAGCTCGTAGAGATCCAAGAGTTTGACGAGGAAATTGTTAACGAACTACGTAACCGCGCACGCGACGTGTTGTTAACGCAAGCCATTGTGCAGGAAGAAAAAATCGACGAGGCGGAGCCCGCTGAGGATTTGTTGAGCCTGGACGGCATGGATAAAGGTCTAGCGTATTTGCTGGCGAGCAATGGTGTCGTCACTCGCGAAGATCTGGCCGAGCTGGCAACCGATGACTTGCTCGAAATAAATGAAATGGATGCAGATCAGGCTGCGGCGCTAATCATGAAAGCGCGCGCACACTGGTTCGAAGCGGAACAGCAGGCGTAAATAGCGTTTGTTCGGAGTTTAAAGAATGGCTGATGTAACAGTTGAACAATTTGCGGAAGTGCTGAAAGTGCCGGTCGAGAAGTTGATAACACAGCTCGACGAAGCCGGCATCAAGGTCAGTGGTTCGAACGATAGGATCAGCGACGACGCAAAGCTCGAATTGCTGACGCATCTGCGCCGGAGCCACGGACAAAGTGAGTCACAATCGGCCGACGCGGCGCCGCGAAAGATCACGCTAAAACGTAAATCACAGTCAGAGTTGAGGCTGTCCGGCGCCCAGGGCCGTTCGCGGACCGTTAACGTGGAAGTTCGTCGCAAACGCACCTATATCAAGCGCGACGTTCTCGAGGAGCAGGCACAGAAAGAGCAGGAAGAGCTCGATCGACAACGTCGCGAGGCGGAGGAGCGAGTCGAGGCGGAGAAGCGCGAGCAGGAACGACTTCTCGCAGCAAAAGAAGAGGCCGCTCGCGTCGCGGAGCAAGAACGGCAAAAAGAGGAGAAGGATCGCCAGACGGCCGACGAAGATGCTCGCGTGGCCGCTCAGCAAGCCGCGCAGGCTGCGGTCAACGAACAGGCTCGGCTCGAGAAGGCTGAACAGGACGCACGTACACGGCGGACAAAGGATAAACCGAAATCGCAACCGAAGCATTCGGACACCAAGTATGGCCGCAAGGAATTGCACGTCGCCGGAGACAAGAGCGGACGTCGCAGACGTAAGACGCCGATGCGACGCCGAGCCGTGGCACTTAGCGGCGATTCACAGCATGCTTTCGAAAAACCCGTCGCTCCAGTTGTTCGCGAAGTCGAGATTCCCGAAAGCATTGCGGTGTCCGAACTCGCGCAGCGCATGGCAATCAAGGGTAACGAAGTTGTCAAGGTGCTGTTTAATATGGGTGCAATGGTGACGATCAACCAGGTGATCGATCAGGATACAGCAACACTGGTAGTTGAAGAGTTGGGTCACGTCGCCAAGCCGATTGCTGAGTCGGAAATGGACGAGCAACTGCTCGCCGATGAAATGACCGCCGAGGACCGCGGTGATGCAGTGCCGCGTCCGCCTGTCGTCACAATCATGGGGCACGTCGATCACGGTAAGACATCATTGCTCGACTACGTTCGCCGCACCAAGGTTGCCGATGCGGAAGCCGGCGGTATCACGCAGCATATTGGTGCTTATTCGGTTGAAACGGACAAGGGAACAATTACATTTCTCGATACACCAGGCCATGCGGCATTTACGGCGATGCGTGCGCGTGGTGCGCAGGCGACGGACATCGTCGTCTTGGTGATTGCTGCCGATGACGGCGTAATGCCGCAGACGATCGAAGCAATTCAGCATGCGAAAGCAGCTGAGGTGCCTCTGGTTGTTGCTGTGAACAAGATCGATCGCGAGAATGCCGACCCTGAACGCGTCAAAAACGAACTATCTCAGCACGAGGTCATACCCGAGGAATGGGGTGGCGAGCATCTGTTCGTCAACGTTTCGGCGCAAACAGGCGAAGGGGTCGACACATTACTTGAGTCGATTCTTTTGCAATCTGAAGTTATGGACCTGAAGGCTGTTGAACAAGGACCTGCGCACGGTTTGGTCATCGAGTCGAGTCTCGAAAAAGGCCGCGGTGCAGTTGCAACGTTGCTGGTTCAGTCAGGGACGTTGAGGCAGGGAGACATGATCATCGCGGGCGAAGAATACGGGCGTATCCGCAACATGTTTGACGAGAATGGAGAGTCCATAAGCGCAGCCGGTCCATCGAGCCCAGCCGTCGTTTTGGGTCTGTCCAAAACTCCCAGCGCTGGCGATGACTTCCTGGCAGTGACGAATGAACGCAAAGCTCGTGAGGTAGCTGAGTTCCGTCAGAGCAAGACACGTGATGCGAAGCTTGCGCAGCAACAAGCATCGAAACTCGAAGACATGTTCAGTCAGATGCAGGATGGTGACGGCGAAACGGTTTCGTTGATCATCAAGTCGGACGTGCACGGCAGTGCCGAGGCATTGCGTGACGCGTTAACGAAACTTTCGACTGACGAAGTCAAGGTCAAAGTTCTGGGCTCCGGTGTCGGCGGCATTACCGAGACTGACGCAACATTGGCGGCCGCATCGAATGCCGTCATCATCGGTTTTAACGTTCGTGCGGATGCAGCCGCGCGTGCGGCGATCAAGGAATCAGGCGTCGACGTGCGCTACTACAGCATTATTTATGAGGCGATCGACGATGTGAAGGCGGCACTCAGTGGCTTGCTGGCACCGGAGATTCGCGAACAAATCGTCGGTCTTGCCGAAGTGAAGGAAGTATTCCGCTCACCGAAGCTTGGCGATATCGCCGGCTCGATCGTCACCGAAGGCTATGTAAAACGTTCCAATCCGATTCGCGTACTTCGCGATAACGTCGTAATTTACGAAGGTGAGCTCGAATCGCTGCGCCGTTTCAAAGACGACGTTAATGAAGTGAAATCCGGCACCGAGTGTGGAATTGGCGTCAAGAACTATAATGACGTCAAGATTGGTGACCAGATCGAATGCTATGAGCGTGTAGAAGTCGCGCGCACGCTCGACTAAGCCCCTCGGTGAGAAGCTATGCCTCGTGAGTTTTCACGCAATCAGCGTCTCGGCACTCAGCTGTTGCGCACGCTCTCGGAGTTGCTGCGCTTTGAAACCAAAGATCCGAGAATTGGTAACGTGTCGCTGACAGCCGTTGACCTGTCTCGAGACTTAAGCGTCGCGAGAGTGTATTTCAGTTTGCTGGATCCAGACCAGGATCCGGTGCCGACAACCGAAGCTCTGACGAATGCGGCTGGCTTTCTTCGCAGTAAGCTCGGCAAAGCGATTAAGGTTCGACACGTGCCGCAGTTGCGATTTATGCACGACGATAGCGCCGAGCAAGCGGTTCGAATCGGCCGCCTTATCGACCGCACGATCGAGGCCGAAGCGCCGGATTCCACCGACGAACACTAAGGTTGTCAATGAACCCGGGTAAGAACAATCGATCCGAAGCGATCGACGGCGTGTTGCTGCTGAACAAACCAGCCGGGCTGACATCCAATCAGGCGCTGCAGCGTGTCAAGCGGCTGCTGAATGCGAAAAAGGCTGGCCATACTGGCAGCCTGGATCCGGCCGCGACGGGCATGTTGCCGTTGTGTTTCGGTGAAGCGACGAAGGTATGCGCGTTTCTTCTGAACGCCGACAAGACCTATCGCGTGACCGCGAAACTGGGTGTTGCGACCGATACCGGAGATGCCGACGGCAAACCAACAACGACCGCGGGTGTGCCGGCGTTGTCGTCCGACGACTGGAATTCGATATTGCAGGGATTTCTGGGCGAATCCATGCAGGTCCCGCCGATGTACTCGGCGCTGAAAAAGAATGGCAAACGGCTGTACGAGTTGGCTCGCAAGGGAGAGCAGGTTGAGCGCGATCCGCGAGCGATCCGAATTGACGAAATCGAGCTATTGGAGCTTGCGGACGCCAGACTCGTGTTCCGTGTCCGTTGCTCGAAAGGGACCTATGTTCGGTCGTTGGTTGAGGACATTGCGATAAAGGCGGGCACTGTGGCCCATACGGCGCGCCTGCATCGCGAGAATGTGGCCGGTTTCGATACTGGCGCGATGGTGGAGCTGCCGGTCGCCGAGGCATTGGTTGAAGAGGGCCGGGAGGCGCTCCAGGACCGGCTGATGCCGGCGGACGCAGCGCTTACTGAGATGCCCGCCGTTAGTGTCAATGCCGATGCCGAGGCACGGTTTCGCGAGGGTCAGGTCGTTTCCACTATGGGCGTGGCATCGCCGGGCCTAGTGCGAGTTTATGGGCCGGGTGGGGAACAGGATTTTTTAGGAGTGGGCGAGTTTGCTGCTGGCGGCGCGGTCGCGCCAAAGAGGGTATTTGCGAGGGCATAAGTATTTGTCCGCAAATGTGATTTTGGACTGTTAATGGGGCTTTACAGGCGCTAGAATACCGCGCTCGAAAAAGGGCCAAAGATAGAAAAGTACTGCGGAGTATTGGCAAGATGTCACTTTCAAGTGAAGCAAAAGCCACGATCGTCAAAGATTACGGTCGCGGCGAGGCGGACACGGGTTCGCCTGAAGTGCAGGTAGCGCTGCTGTCTGCGCGCATTTCAGATCTCACCGATCATTTCGGTGCGCACAAAAAAGATCACCATAGCCGTCAAGGTCTGTTGAAGATGGTCAACAAGCGACGCAAGTTGCTCGACTATCTCAAAACAGCAGATCAGGATCGGTACCGCGAGCTGATTTCCCGGCTCGGTCTGCGCCGCTAACAAGCGGACACTTTTGGCAATGTCAAATCGCTAAGTCGTCCCTGCAACGGGTACGCTAGCGCTTCTGTTTGCCTCCCATCCATTTGAGAAAAGATTGTGAATTCAACTACTAAATCGTTCCAATATGGGGAACACCAGGTTTCGTTGACGACCGGTGGCATCGCGCGCCAAGCCGACGGCGCCGTTATTGTCGATATGGCCGACACGGTCGTCCTTGTAACTGCCGTCGGCCGCAAGGCGGCGGATCCGGGTCGCGACTTTTTTCCGTTGACGGTTAACTACCAGGAAAAGACCTATGCTGCCGGCAAGATCCCAGGTGGCTTTTTCAAACGCGAAGGTCGCCCCAGCGAAAAAGAAGTACTGGTTTGCCGCCTGATTGATCGTCCGATTCGTCCGCTGTTTCCCAAGGGCTTTAAGAACGAAGTTCAAGTGATCGCAACCGTCATGTCGCTGAATCCGGAAGTTGATCCGGATATTCCAGCGTTGATCGGTGCGTCGGCCGCTTTGGCTATTTCGGGCATGCCGTTCGCCGGACCAATTGCTGCTGCGAAGGTCGGCTACAAGAATGGCGATTACATTTTGAACCCGTCGGTTACTCAGACCAAAGATTCTGATCTGGAGCTCGTGGTCGCGGGCACACAGGATGCGGTCTTAATGGTTGAGTCGGAAGCAAGTGGACTGGCTGAAGACGTCATGCTCGGTGCCGTCATGTTTGGCCATGAACAATCGCAGGTTGCCATCAAGGCGATTAACGAGCTTGCAGCAGAAGTCGGTAAACCGTCATGGGACTGGCAGGCGCCTGACGAGGATGAGGAACTTGCCGCCGCGGTGGCTAAGCAGGCCCAGGACGGCATGATTTCAGCCTATCAGATTAGTGACAAACAGGATCGCCAAGCCGCTGTTGCTGACGTTAAGGCGGCCGCCGTCGACGCATTAGTGGAAGAGGGCGACGATGCTCGTTGGACAGCCGGCGATGTATCCAGTGCCCTGTACAAGCTTGAGAAAAATACGGTTCGCCAACGTGTCATTCGCGGTGAACCGCGTATCGACGGCCGAGACCAAAAAACGGTTCGCGCCATTAATGTCGATGTTGGAGTGCTACCGCGTGCGCACGGTTCAGCTGTGTTTACCCGTGGTGAGACGCAGGCGATTGTTGCTACAACGCTCGGCACCGGTCGTGATGCACAGATCATTGACGCGCTGGGTGGCGAGTATAAAGAGCCTTTCATGTTGCATTACAACTTCCCACCATTTTGTGTCGGAGAGACCGGTTTCGTCGGCTCGCCGAAGCGTCGCGAAATAGGTCACGGCAAGTTGGCGCGTCGTGGCATTCAGGCAGTAATGCCGAATCCAGATGATTTTGGCTACATCATTCGCGTTGTGTCTGAAATAACCGAATCCAACGGTTCGAGCTCGATGGCATCGGTTTGTGGCACGAGTTTGTCGCTGATGGACGCTGGTGTGCCGATCAAAGCACCGGTTGCCGGTGTGGCGATGGGTCTGGTCAAGGAAGGCGACGACTTTGCGGTTTTGACCGACATCCTTGGTGACGAAGATCATCTTGGTGACATGGATTTTAAAGTCGCCGGCACAGACGATGGCATTACCGCTTTGCAAATGGATATCAAGATCCAGGGTATTACCCGCGAGATCATGGACATCGCACTCGGTCAGGCCAAGGATGCGCGCTTGCACATCTTAGGCGAGATGGCCAAGGTCATCAGCAAGCCGCGAGAAGAAATGTCCGAGTGGGCACCGACCATCATGACGATGAAGATCGATCCGGAGAAAATTCGCGACGTCATCGGCAAGGGCGGCGCGGTGATTCGTTCGATCACCGAGGAAACCGGTGCAACGGTCGATATCGATAACGACGGCACGATTCGTATCGCGTCGGTCGACGGTGCCTCAGGCAAGGAAGCACATCGCCGTATCGAATTGATAACCGCAGACGTCGAAGTGGGCCGCATCTACGATGGCAAGGTTGCTCGTTTAATGGACTTCGGCGCTTTCGTTACGATTCTGCCGGGCAAGGACGGTCTCGTTCACATCTCGCAGATCTCGAACGAGCGCGTCGAGAAAGTCAGTGACAAGCTCGCCGAAGGCGACCTCGTCAAGGTCAAAGTACTTGAAGTTGATCGCCAGGGCCGGGTTCGCCTTTCCATGAAGGAAGTCGAAGCGGCGTAGAAGGCTGTAACTACATTCCCGGCATCGCCATATTCGGTGCCAGGAATTCGGTGATGCGATCGGGCAGGTAAAAGCTCGGCTTCCATGGCGTGCCGCCGTCGATAAAGCCGACGTGGCCGCCGTGGTCACTGACCTCAATGCGCACCGCATCCGACACCTTATTTAGTGCCGTAATGACGCCCGGCGTCATAAATGGATCGTCGAGCGCGTTGATAATCAGTGTCGGTCGCTCAATCGTGCCGAGGAAGTGCATTGAGCTGGAGCGATCGTAGTAGTCGTTCATGCCATTGAAGCCATGCAATGGCGCCGTGACCGCATCATCGAACTCTGCAAACGTCTTTGCCGACATCGCACGTTGCCAATCGAATGCGGCCGTGTGTCGATCGAATTTTCGCGCCAGCGAACTCTTCATACTTTTTATCAAGTAATGCTGGTAAATCTTTGAAAAACCGTTATTTAATGCATCAGCACACAGGTACAGATCTAACGGCACGCAGACGGCGCAGGCAGCCCTGAGCGGCGTGGTTCCGGCCGATTCGCCAAGGTATTTCAGCAACACATTGCCACCGAGTGAGTAGCCTGCCGCCGCGATCGGCCCGTATTTTTCGCTGGCTTCGAGTTGGCCCAGAAAAAACCGCACATCATTGGTCTCACCGGCGTGATAACGCCGTGGCAGACGATTGCGGTAGTCTCCGCAATCCCTGAAGTGCATGACGCAGCAATGCCAGCCATGATCGGTGGCGGTCTGCATCAACATTCGTGCATAGGACGATTCCGCCGAGCTCTCCAACCCGTGCAAAATCAACAACAACGGCGATGTCGGCGGCAAGTCTTCGGTTTCGACGACCCAGTCGACGGCGGTTACGTCGCCATCGGGCAAATCGAGAATCTCCCGGCGTATTTCCGGGCGGTGGCGATACGCCCAGGGGAATGACGGATAGATAGTCTGAAGGTGGCGGTGTCGCAGCCACCACGCGGGCCGGAAATTGCTGCGAAGGATTTGCTTGTCGGGGGTCTCGGTTGTCATTTTCGCGCCGCTACAAGGCGTTTCTTGCGGACAAAAAAAATGGCCCCCCGCTAAATGCGGGGGGCCCGCCGTGGAGTGTTAACCCCTTCAGGCATTGCAGCGGGGGGCGGGGGAGCATATCCCCGCTGCAGTAACCAAGCTAGGGCATTCAAGTACCCGGTGTCAAGGAAAAATGCAGCGTTTAGTCGCTGCCGACAGCCTGCTTAATTTGTCCAAGTAGTTGATTTTCTTGCGTCGATCCAGACCTCGGCCCGCTCTCGGCGGGCTGTCGATGATGTGCCGCAGATGCTGTGTCGCACGCCCGAATCAACTGTGCCAGAAATGAGGCGCTCAATATCGCTTCGCCATGCTGTTCCTGCTCACTGATGACCGCCAATAGGATCACTCGGCTGATGTCGTCGCCGGTCTTCTTGTCGATTACGGTGAACGCGACGTCTCGAAGAACCAATTCTTTGATGTCGGCCAGCGTGATGTAGCGACTTTCCTCGCAGTCGTAGAGACGGCGATTCGGATACTTCTTGATGATGCGATTCATAGGGCGCTTACCTTAGCGGATTTTTGTCGCCGGCCAAAGTGCTGGGCAACGTCGAAATCGCAACCTGCCCGCGTAATAAATTCATGTTCCAGTTTGCTAACGCCCACGCCCAAATGTCATTAACCGACGCGCCGACCAAGGACTCAGGTGGTTTCTGGCCAAGCGACTGCAGCGCCGCTACCAACGTGGCCGCCACCTGATCCGGCAAAATTCCGCTCGCACCGCTTACCTTGCTTAATTTACGGCCATCCTCGTGCAACGCCACTGGGATGTGCGAGTAGCGCGGGGTTGGGTATCCGAGTTTTTGCTGCACCCAAATCTGTCGCAACGTCGAGTCCATCAAGTCGATACCTCGCACGATATGCGTAACCCCCTGCAGATAGTCGTCAACAACGACCGCCAGATGATATGCGACGAGTCCGTCGCGTCTTAAGGTGACGAAATCACCGGACTCGGACTCGAGACGTTGCGACTGAGTGCCTTGCAGTTCGTCGTCAAACGTTAGCGATTCATTGGACGTGCGAAGTCGGATCGCGGTTTCGGTAGCGTCGCAACCGTTGCGGCAGGTTCCGGGGTAAATCGTGCCGAGCGGCCCACGCGGGGCTTCTGCCAAATCGCGGCGAGAACAGCTGCATGGATACGCGAGACCGTCGTCGGCGAGACGACGCAGCGCAGCCCGATGTTCAATATCACTCTGACTTTGGTAGATGATTGGGCCGTCCCACTCGAAACCGTAGTGCTCGAGTGTGGCAATGATAAGTTCGCTCGCGCCGGGCTGTTCACGCGGCGGGTCGATGTCCTCGACACGCACGAGCCACTGGCCGCCTCGTTGACGTGCCTCCAGATAGCTTGCAACGGCGGCGAGCAACGAGCCAAAGTGCAGCGGGCCGGTTGGGGAAGGCGCGAACCGCCCGATATAGGGTGCCGGTTCGCGCACTGATTCGATCGCCGTCGGCGATCTTACCGGTACCGGTCGTCCCGATCCCGGAATTGGCGCTCGGCGAGCTCGCGGCGCTCCTGGGCTTCCAGGCACAGCGTTGCGACCGGCCGCGCCTCAAGCCGTTTCAGGCCGATTTCCTCGCCCGTCTCGTCGCAAAATCCGTACGAGCCATCATCGATGCGAGCCAGTGCTGAGTCGATCTTGCGCAGCAATTTTCGCTCGCGATCACGGGTCCTGAGTTCGAGGCCAAATTCTGATTCCTGTGTGGCTCGGTCATTCGGATCCGGGAAGTTGGCTGCCTCGTCTTGCATGTGGTGCACGGTGCGATCGACCTCAAACATCAATTCGCGTTTCCAGGCCCCCAAAATGTCACGGAAATGCGCCCGCTGCGGCTCACTCATGTAATCCTCACCGCGCCCCGGCTTATAGGGTTTGATGCCATGAATAGGCCCGGACAGCAAATTGGCGGTTGATCGGCGAGTCCTTGGCGGCGCTTTTCTATTCGTCCGTTTGCTACGGCTGACCGGCCGTCTCGCCGCTGGGCGCTTAGTGCTGACTTTCTTTCTTGACGCGACTTTTTTCCGGCTGGCTTTCTTTCGGGCGGCCTTCTTTTTGGCCGCAGGCTTCTTCTTGGCGGACTTCTTCTTAGTCGCCTTTTTCTTGGTCGTCTTTTTCTTCGCCGGCTTCCTCTTGGCGGGCTTTTTCTTGGCCGTCTTTTTCCTGGCCGTCTTTTTCTTGGCGACTTTCTTCCGCGCAGTTGTTTTCTTGCGCCGAGCAGACGTTGCCTTTTTCTTGGTCACTCTACGTTTCTTGGCAGCGGTTTTTTTCGCCGCCGACCTTCGTGCCGCCGCCTTCTTTCTAGTGGCGGTGGCCTTCTTCCGCTTCTTACTCGCGGTCTTCCTTGCGGGCATTTTGAACTCCTGCCAGAGCGAGAAAAGGCCGGGATTATACATGGCTTCGTCGGCCATGGAAGCCCGTTTTTTGCCCTATTTTTATGCCGGCGAGAGGGTCTTGTCTTTTTATGGCGACAATCGTTTTATGGCCCCAATTCCTTTACACTACGCCGTGTTCTTGGGCAGCCGGTTTAACACCTCCACATGCGACTCAGCAAAATCAAGCTCGCTGGCTTCAAATCCTTTGTAGACCCCACAAATATCACGTTCCCGAGCAGCCTCGTTGGCGTCGTCGGGCCGAACGGTTGTGGCAAATCCAACGTCATCGACGCTGTGCGCTGGGTGATGGGCGAGAGCTCGGCAAGCCGCCTGAGAGGCGACTCAATCACCGACGTGATCTTCAATGGCTCTAGCGCCAGAAAGCCGGTCGGGGCGGCCACGGTTGAGCTGCTTTTTGACAACAGTCAAACGACGCTCGAGGGCCAGTATGCGAAGTACGCCGAAATTGCGATTCGGCGTGAGGTCAGCCGCGAGAGCATTTCGACCTACTACCTCAATGGCACACGTTGCCGGCGCAAGGATATCACCGGCGTCTTCCTCGGCACTGGCTTGGGGCCACGAAGTTATTCGATTATTGAACAGGGCATGATTTCGCGATTGATCGAAGCCAAGCCAGAAGAAATGCGCGTGTTCCTCGAGGAAGCGGCGGGCATTTCCAAATACAAAGATCGCCGCCGCGAGACCTCGAATCGAATTAGGCACACCAAGGAAAATCTCGATCGCATCCTGGATGTGGTCGAGGAAGTCGAGAAACAGATTCGCCACCTCGATCGCCAGGCAAAGATCGCCGAGCGTTATAGCCGATACAAGGAACAGGAACGCCGCACGACCGCTGAGTTGCTAACCCTGCGGACAAAGGACCTTGACGATAATGCACTTAATGCCAAATCGTTGTTGTCCGAATGCGAGACCAAGCTTGAAGCGGAAATCGCCGCGCAGCGAAAGGTCGAAGCGAGCATCGAAGAAGCGCGCGTGCAACAGACGGAACGCACCGACGCCTTCAATGCCGTGCAGGGCCGTTTCTACAAAGTGGGCAGCGAGATCGCCCGGCTCGAGCAATCCATTGAGCATGCTGGCGAACTGCGGGAACGGCAGGAAAAGGATTTACAGCAGGCCATATCCGGCGCAAAAGAAATCGTCGAACATATCGACAAGGACCAGGACGAAATCGCCGAACTCGAATTGACGCTAAATCAACTGGTGCCTGGCCTCGAACAGGCGAGGCTGGGTGAAAAAGCGTCGTTAGAATCCTTGCAGAAAGCCGAAGCCGCCCTTGCTACTTGGCAACAGGAGTGGGAGGAATACACGCGCAAGCTTAACGACTCTGAGCAGCAACGAAACATAGAGAACACACGCGCCGAACAGATTGACTCACGTCTAATGAGTTTTACTGAACGACGCAAGAAACTTGATGAAGCAAAGTCGGTGGCCAATCAAAAAGAGCTGCAAGCAATATTTGAGGAACTGACGGCGAAAGAGCAGCGTAAGCGCCAGGCGCGCGATGAATTTGAACGTCATCTAACCGACATCAACGACAAGATTCGCAAGCTCCGTGAGCAGGACCAGAAACTCACCAAACTGGTCGACGACCGGCGCGCGACTTTGCTTACGGCGCAGGGCCGTTTTGCTTCCCTCGATGCGTTGCAGAAGGCCGCACTCGGTGAAGGCGAAGACGGCATCCAGACGTGGCTCAAAGGCGCCGGGCTGGACAAGAACCGGCGCGTTGTGCAAACGCTTGATGTTGACGACGGCTGGGAAAAAGCTGTTGAAACGGTACTTGGCGATTACTTACAGGCTGTTTGCGTGGACAACATGCAGGCGGTCACCAAGAGCATCAAGAAACTCAAGGCGGGCACGGTAACCTTATTGCAGACCGGGACGGAAGAGTCGGCCGGTAAGAGTAACCGCGAGTCGCTCGCATCGAAAGTCGACGGTGCACCTGCTGCCGTCAGCCGCATGCTCGCTGATGTTCGAGCAGTTAGTAGTTTGAGCAAGGCATTATCGTTGCGAGATTCCCTTGGCGCCGGCGAATCGGTAATCACCAGCGATGGTATCTGGCTGGGCGAAAGCTGGTTGCGTGTAACGAGAGATCAGGACACCAAGGCCGGCGTAATTTCGCGTGAGCATGAAATGCGTCGGCTCAAATCCGACATCCGTGAGCAGACTGCTCGATTTGACAGCTCACGCAAGCTGCTCGTAGACGGCCGTTCTCGACAGACGCAGCTCGAAGAGCGTCGTGAAGCGGTGCAACATGACGCCGCGGCGCTGCTAAACGAGTACTCGGAAACGAAGGCGGCACTGGATTCGGCGCGCTATCAAATGGATCAAGTGAACGCGCGTCAGGCGGCGATCGCCGAAGAGACTGGCGATCTCGATAGCGAACAGATATCGGCGGAAGAGCAGCTGCGTCAGTCCAAGCTTCGCTTCGATCAGGCAGTTGAGTCGCTCACCGATTTGGAGGCGCAAAAGGACGCCCTCGAGTTACGTCGTGACGAATTGCGCGCGGAATTGGAGCGCGTACGCAGCCAAGCGGAACAAGATCGTCAGGCGGTTCTAAATATCGCCATTCAATTTGAAAGTCGTCGCTCCAGCAAGGAATCCGCCGCACAGAATCTCGAGCGCATGCAGACGCAGCTGACGCAGTTTCAAAGCCGCGAAGCAGAGATTCGCGAGCAGCTTAAGCTAAGCGAGGCACCGCTCGGGCAGAACAAAGAGCGCCTCGAAGAGCAACTCGACGCACGTGTAAAGGTTGAGCAGGAACTTGGCGACGCCCGCAAGCTTGTCGACGACGTCGACGCACGATTGCGCGAGTTTGACCAGGAGCGAATGCAAACAGAGCAAGTGGTCCTTGCGGCACGCAGCAATGTTGGTGACGCCGAGATGGCGTTTCAGGAATTACGTGTTCGAAGGGAAGGCTTCGCCGAACAGCTCGCGCAAACTGACTTTACGTTTGAATCCTTGCTCGATGAGATGGACGAGGATGCAACGATTGAAAACTGGGATGACAAACTCGAGAAAATTCGTCGGCGCATCGATCGTCTCGGGCCGATTAACCTCGCGGCGATTGACGAGTTTAAGGAGCAGTCCGAGCGCAAGGAGTATCTCGATTCACAAATTGCCGACCTGAATGATGCTTTGGCGACACTCGAAGGTGCGATTCGCAAGATTGACCGCGAGACCCGTACACGTTTCCGCGAAACGTTTAATAACGTCAACGCCGGTTTTCAAAAGCTGTTCCCGAAGTTGTTTGGCGGCGGCCATGCCTACTTGGAATTGACTGGCGATGATCTGCTATCGGCCGGTGTGACAGTAATGGCGCGGCCACCAGGTAAGCGCAACAGCAATATCCATTTGTTGTCGGGCGGCGAGAAGGCCTTAACGGCCGTAGCGTTGGTGTTCGCAATTTTCGAACTCAATCCAGCACCTTTCTGCCTGCTGGACGAGGTTGATGCGCCGCTTGACGATGCCAACATCGCTCGGTTTTGCGAGATCGTCAAGGACATGTCGGACAGAGTGCAGTTCGTCTTCATCACGCATAACAAGGTGACGATGGAAATGGCACGACAGCTCACCGGTGTAACGATGCAAGAGCCCGGTGTATCGCGTCTGGTGTCCGTCGACCTCGACGAAGCGGTGAAGATGGCCGCCAGTTAGGAGTTGATCAGGTGGACGGTCTGCGATGGTTATTGCTGCTGTTTGGGCTCCTTGTCATCGCTGGCGTGTACTGGTACAGCCGCCGCGAGCAGACACCGAAGGATGGAGCAGACCTAATCGAGCGTCGCACACCAACGCTCGATGGCGCCGCCGATCCACCGCCGGCCGCTGAGCCAACAGAATCGTTCACAATCGGCGCGGCCGCGGATTCTGTCGAACTGGGCCCGACACCCGCAGATGATGCAGCCGCAGCTCCTGACAACGCCGTAGAGCAAAAAGTCGTGGCATTGCGCCTCGTGGCGCGAGATGGCGGCGTGTTTAAAGGTGATGAGCTCATCCTCAGCTTGCGTGGCATTGGCATGCGCCACGGCAAGTTCGGCATTTTCCACAGGATTGACGGAAACGACGAGGAACGCACGGTTTTCAGTGCGGCAAGCCTGGTCGAGCCCGGCAGTTTTGATCTCGCCAACATTAGGGAGCAGACGATTCCTGGTATCAGCCTGTTCCTGGTGCTGCCCGGGCCGATCGACGGTGCCGATGCATTCGACCTGATGATGGCCGCCGCGCGAACGCTGGCGCAGTCCTTGAACGCGGAGTTGCTCGATGAATCCGGTAGCACGTTGAGTATTCAGCGAGAGCGATACCTGCGTGAAGAAATTGTGCAATTCGAACACAGTAACAAGGTCGCCTGAGCGCTTGCCGCGATAGCGTCGATGGCCGCGTCAAAGCAGACTCTTGCCAAAATTGAAGCGCTGCGCGAGCAGATACGTCACCACAACTACCGTTACCACGTGCTGGACGATCCGGAGATACCGGATGTCGAATACGATCGGCTGATGCGGGCGCTGCAGGCGCTCGAAAACAAACACCCCGAACTGATAACGGCCGAGTCACCGACGCAGCGTGTGGGTGACGAACCGGTCAGCGCGTTTGGCACCGTCAAGCACCGGCTACCGATGCTGTCACTGGACAATGCCTTTTCCGAAGCTGAGCTAGGCGATTTTCATCGTCGCGTGAGCGAGCGCCTAGAGCGCGAGGATAGCGCAGAACTGCTGGCCTACGCTGCAGAGCCGAAACTGGACGGCGCGGCGGTTAGCCTGCTGTATGAAGCGGGCAGGCTTGTTCGCGGTGCCACGCGTGGCGATGGGACAACCGGCGAGGACATCACTCACAATGTGCGGACGATCGAGGCGGTGCCTTTGAAAGTCCGAGGGACGGGGTATCCGCAACTGCTGGAGGTGCGTGGCGAAGTATTCATGCCGAAAGCCGGTTTTGAGACCTACAACCGAAAAGCACGCGCCGACGGCGAAAAGGTCTTCGTCAATCCACGCAATGCGGCCGCCGGTAGCCTGAGGCAACTTGACCCGAAACTCACAGCGCAGCGGCCGCTGGATATCTATGTGTACTCCGTCGGCGTGGCGGACGGTGGCAAGTTGCCGGATCGGCATAGCTTAGTGCTTGATCAGCTGCAGGAGTGGGGTTTCAAGACCTGCCCGGAGAGAGCCGTGGTTGCGGGCATCGACGGATGCATTAACTATTACGCGGAAATCGGCGCGAAGCGCGACTCGCTGCCGTACGAGATCGATGGAGTCGTCTATAAAGTCGACAGCTTGGCGGACCAGCGAGAACTGGGCTTCGTATCCAGAGCCCCGCGCTGGGCGATCGCGCACAAGTTTCCGGCGCAAGAAGAACTGACAACCGTCAGTGGTGTGGAATTTCAAGTGGGCCGGACAGGCGCTGTAACGCCGGTCGCACGACTTGAACCAGTATTTGTCGGTGGCGTTACTGTAAGCAATGCCACGTTGCACAACATCGATGAGCTGCACCGTAAAGACGTCCGAGTCGGCGACACTGTAATCGTTCGGCGCGCGGGCGATGTAATTCCGGAGGTTGTGAGCGTTGTAAAAAATCGACGTCCGAAAAAAACCCGCCGCGTGCTGTTGCCAAGAAAATGCCCAATCTGCAAATCGGCCGTTGCGCGTGAAAAGAGCGAGGCCGTCGCTCGCTGCACCGGTGGTTTGTTTTGTGCTGCACAACGCGCCGAAGCGCTGAAGCATTTCGTGTCGCGTCGTGCGATGGACATCGACGGACTTGGCGCAAAGTTGATCGAGCAACTAGTAGCAATCGATCGAATCAAGACACCTGCAGATCTGTACTCGCTCGATTCGGACGAACTGGCATCGATGGAGCGGATGGGAGAGAAATCGGCGGATAACCTGATTGCTGCGATAGAGCGAAGCAAATCGACAACGCTGCCTCGTTTTTTGTATGCGCTAGGCATACGCGAAGTTGGGGAAGCGACGGCCGCGTCGCTTGCCAGTCACTACGGAAAGCTGGATGCGATAGTCGCGGCGACGGAGGAACGCCTACAAGGCGTAGAAGATGTAGGACCGATCGTCGCTGCGCGAATTCGAACGTTTTTTGATGAGCCGCATAACCGAGAAGTCATTAACGGACTGGTTGCAGCCGGCGTCAGTTGGTCGGAATCGGAGCCGAAGGCGGCGCCAACCGACGGAGCATTGAACGGAAAGACTTTCGTTCTAACCGGCACGCTTTCAACGATGACTCGAGACGAAGCGAAAGATCGAATCCACGCACTTGGCGGAAAAGTGACCGGAAGCGTTTCTGGTAAGACTGACTTCGTCGTTGCCGGCGACAAGCCCGGGTCAAAGCTCGCGAAAGCCCAGAAACTCGATGTCCGCGTACTCAACGAACAAGAATTTGGAGGTCTTATAGGTAGCTGAAAAATATATAAAAAACGTTCCGTTATAAGGCCAATTCTGGTGATATCTCGTGAAACAGCTTGTTTCCACAAGAAACAGATATGGCACACCAAGCAGCGCTGTGATGAGACTTGGGCGAATTTTCCCATCTTCAGGTTTTCCCTGGCAAAAACCCAATGGCATCAATATATTCAGCGCGCATGCAGGATGAGATCCAAAAACAAATCTTAGACGCTTTCTTCGTCGTTCTACGACCAATCGCCAAAATACTACTCCGGTATGGCATCGGGTTCCGAGAATTCGCCGAGGTAGCGAAATCTGCTTTTGTTGATGTTGCAACGTCTGAGTACGGCATACGTGGTCGCCCAACCAATATTTCACGTGTCGCTGTCATGACCGGCTTGACGCGGAAAGAGGTCCGAAGGTTAAGAGATCAGCTTGCCGATGGATCGAAGAATTTCACCGTGATGTCCACGCCACTTGCGAAAGTACTTCACAAGTGGCATTCAGAAGATGAGTTTCTAGACACATCTGGTCGGCCCGCAATATTGCCATTTACTGGAGAATGCGGATCGTTCTCTGCACTAGTGAAAAAATTTGGTGGTGACATTCCGCCAGGAGCAATGCGTACGGAACTAGCGCGCGTCGGAGCGATTGAAGAAAAAGAAGATTGCCGAATAGAAGCGATCAAGAGAAGCATTAGACCTAATGCTCCTTACCAAACCTTATGTGTCGCGCTTAGCCATGCCGTGTACGCGCATCTCTGCAATGTAGCCCACAATACTAATCCAAATCGAGACGATGACGAATGGGCCCAGAGAACTGCGTGGACAACCGAGATTCGTGCGTCTGATGTACCGAGAATTCGTCGAATCTGCAATGATCGCATCGAAGCGGCATCAGAGTCTTTCGACGACCTATTTATGGCTTATGAAAAAATTGAAGATGGAGATGAGCATAAGGAGGCCCTTCGTCCTGTTGCCGTAAGTATTTGCTATTTTGAAGAGGTCGACGAGAAATTTACTTCGCTTTGGAAAACCTAGTATTTACTGCAAATAACTTGAACCTAGGGGCCCGATGGGTTTTCGGAACGGAAATTACTCAAGATTTCTGCGTCGAGTTCAGCATAGCTCCAGCGCAATTGAGACTCGACTATTAATTCGCATATTCCATCAAGAATCTTGTTTTCGATTGACATAGCTTTTTTGTATACCAACGCGGCGAAATCCCAGTCGCTCGTATATTCGACCAGCTGGGTCACCAATCCGCCAGGTAAGGATGACGAAGCCGTGTCCACATTCAAGCAAACTTTGGCTCATCGTTGCTATAGCACTTGACGCGTAGCCGAGGCCGCGATGCCGTGGTGGCGTAAACACTGAAGATATTCGCGCGCCATTGTCGCTTCGCCCGGATATCGTCATCATCGTAATTGGGTCTCCATCTTCCCAAAGATAGAGATCGCCACGCTTGAGCTTTTTGCCCATAAATTCCGCAACGTCAAGAAACGACAGTTTTTCCTTTCCGTATTCTGCTCCCCAGGATCTCACTAATTCTGAGTTAGATGAATCTGCCTGCCTCAGCTTGCCGGGAGCAAGAGGTTTGGGTTGGACTACAGAACATAATCGACCCACGTGCCAACTATTGCTCAACATCGGAGACAATCTCGCTTGTTTCGCCAGATATGCCACAAACGCCTCAGCGACGCCCGATCCTCCCATAACCCGCATCGGTACTGGAATTCGTCCAATTAACGCCTCACAAAGCATTGGCAGGGCCTTTGTCGGCATTTCTGATAGGACAAGCCCATCAGGTGCGGCATAGATCGCCGCGCCTAGGACCTCGTCTCCATCCTCTACCGTCCAATACCAGAATGGTGGCTCGTAGAAGTCGTTATCGTCACTTAAAACAAGCGCAGTTTGAATGATGCTGTGATTTAGTGCGGCCGATCTCAGTAGAGATGCTTGGCACCGCTCCAATAAGGCCATTGCACTTTTATGACATACAACCTTCACAATAGACCTTTTACGTTGACAGCATCTCCGCTCAGTAATACAAGGCTTACTTTGACAGGTGGCCAATTCTAGTCCATTTCAGACCCTGAATAGAGTGAGCGAATTCGCTTTTTCGGCGTCTTAATGTGAAACACTTAACATCAGGTTGTAATTATGTTTGTCAATTTAATATACGTTGGAAAAACACCATTCGCAGGTTTCAGGAGAATTTCAGTCATCTGCAGTATTCGCCGAATTTCGATGGCCCGTAATAAGCTTGCAATCATTCTGATTGTCGCAATCGGCGCTTGGGCAGCTAGTTCGTGTTCGCCAATCCCCAATACTGACGCCCGTATTATGACCCTGACGCGAGGCATTAACGGCGATCCCGAATCACTCGATCCACATCGGTTTTCATCAACTCAAGCGGGCGACATCCTTCGAGATATCGGAGAAGGGTTACTCAGCTATTCGGCGACTGGAGAGATCATAGGCGGAGTAGCATCGTCATGGAACGTTTCAGCGGATGGCTTGCAATACACGTTCCATATTCGGCGAGATGCACGATGGTCGAATGGCGAACCAGTCACAGCCCATGACTTTGTCTACTCTTTTCGGAGGTTGTTCAACCAAGGTGCAACTTCGTCATCTTTAGACTACCTTTCCTCTTTCGAGAATGCGCAACTTATTATTAAGGGCGAAAAACCGCCTAGCGCACTTGGCGTAACAGCACAGGGCGACAATACGCTCACCGTTCGTCTAGAATCTCCGACGCCGTATTTTCTTCAACTTCTCACTCACCCAAGTTCCTTTCCGGTCTATCGGCCGGCAATTGAAAAGTTCGGGGATATGTTTGTTCGGCCCGGCAACTTGATTACAAACGGTGCCTATCGACTGGCGGAACGCGTGCCATCTTCTACGATAACGCTGGTGCGCAACGAACACTATTGGGATAACGCCAATACTTGGTTCGATCGCGTTATTCATCATGTTTTGGATCCTGCTAGTGAAGTAGCTCGATATAGAGCAGGTGAGCTTGACGTAACTTCAAACGTTGATTCTGGCGTCTTCGAAATCATGCGCGAGCAGCGCCCGGACGAACTTAAAGTCGCACCGTACTTGGGCGTCTATTACTACGGTCTAAATCTCTCTCGCCCACCGTTCAAGAATAATCCGATGCTTCGTCAGGCGCTGTCTATGGCCATTGATCGAGAAACTGTAGTTTCCGCTATCACTCGGCGGGGCGAGCTACCTGCGTACAGCTTTGTGCCGCCCGGAGTTAGTAATTACGAGCCCCAGCCTCTCGCATACAAATTCCTCTCCGTGAAAGAACGTCACGAAGAAGCTCGCCGCTTATACAAGGAGTCTGGTTATGGGCCGTCTAATCCATTGCGATTTGAACTCCGGTATAACACCGTCGGTGGACACAAGAATATTGCAGTAGCTGTTCAGGCAATGTTGAAAAATGTCCTTGGCGCAGAAGCGAAACTAGTGAACGAAGAATTCAAAGTCTTCATCTCAAATGTTGTCGCCATGAACATCACAGAATCATATCGATTGAGTTGGACGGGCGATTACAATGATGCCCAATCGTTTCTTCAGCTTTTTGAGTCTGGGAATGCGAATAATCTTACGGCGTACTCCAATGATGAGGTTGATGCATTGATGAAAAAGGCGGCAGCGGAAGTCGATCTTTCTGTTCGGAGGCGGTATCTGGAGGAGGCGGAGCGATTGGCACTAGCCGATCACCCACTTGTACCCGTTTACTTCTTCGTGAACAAACACCTGGTACAGCCTTATATTCGTGGATGGGAACCAAGTCTGTTGGACTTCCATTTCAGCAAGCATTTGCGTCGCGATCTACCCTATCTGGGCGTCAAAGACCATGATTGACTTCATCCACTGATTTGTCCTGATATGCGCAAATTGGGCTGAATTCTGTTATGCGGCCCTGTGGGGGCGCCGAGCTTCTAACTTCGAGAGAGTCCCCATTTCTCCCAGTCGACTCTGACTAAGGTTTTCGGGTTTAGTTGGGTTTCTTCCTTAATGCTGTCAAAATATCAAAGTTAATCAACGGCTTGTGCATTCATTAATTTCATTGTGGGGGCGTTTGTTTGTCGAGCCTAGTTACTTACAGTTGTATCTTATTGCGTCAATTCTCTGGCGTGTCGAAACGGCATTGTCCCGAACTCCTTTTGCTTTACATAACAATAGTTTATTTTGCATAATCAACAAGGCCCCTTAGGTTCATGGCGCAGACAGTAAAAGACAATTTGGGGCAAGCGCTGCGGCTAATGCTGAAACCGCTGGCGAAGTTATTAATCGCCCAAGGCATTACGCACAGAGAATTTTCTGAGGCAGCGAAAGAAGCTTTCGTAGAAATGGCGTTACGCCATTACTCGAAAGGAAAAAAAATTAATAGATCGCGCGCAGCGATCGTAACCGGGCTAACTCGGAAGGAGGTTTCATACGTCATAAGCAGGGCGTTGTCACAAGACGTCCCAGAAAGGAATTTCTCTCGGCCCGGTCGTGTATTGCACGGTTGGCATAATGACCCAGATTACACGGGTCCTTATGGAATGCCACTGGAAATCCCTTACGACAGCATAGGGAAAGACGCGCAGCCTCCATCGTTCGTGCATCTTGTTAAAGTCTACAGTGGAGATCAATCTCCAAAACAAATGCTTGATGAGATGCTTCGCGTTGGCGCAATCTTGAAAGTCGATAGTTTATACAAAGCTGTTAGACGAGATTTTGAAGCTGAGAGCCTGTCACCTAAGCTGATACAGCGATTTGGAGATCTGGGATTCAATCTTCTGACAACAATGTCCAGCAATATTCAAAAAACAGATGTGGGGAAAGGAATATTTGATAGGGCCGTTACGTCGAATCAAATGCTGACAAAAAACGAACTGGATTCATTCGAAAAATATTTGAAATCACGTGGTCAGCTAATACTTGAAGAAATAGACGGCTGGCTAACAGCTAACGTATCAACCAAAACGAGCAATGAAACAAACGTGCCCCTCTACGAATCTGGGCTCGCGATGCTTGAATACATTGTCTACGAGCCAGAAGAAAAGCAGTCGCTTCGTGAGTTTTTGTTTGAAGCGGGAGTAACAGAAGTACCGAATGAGGAAGACAAACAATAGTGACGCACTGGCGTTGTGGGATCGAGCGATTCAACAAGCGCAGGTGATTCGAAAACAACTGAAAATAGGGAATTCCGTCACGGACGATATGTGATCGACAGCTTTTGTTGCCTCTCAAAATAAAAGGAATGAGGTAGCGAGGGTTGGAGCAACTGTAGGAGCGATAAAATGAAGTTCTCAAGTAGCGTTAAGGCGTCTTTCGCCTTGAGCGTGGCGCTATTGATGATCTGTATGCCGCGGGCGGTGTTTGCGGATATAAATTCCGGCGGTACGCAGGACATCAGTTCCGGTGGTAGTCAGGACATCAGTTCCGGTGGTGGTCAGGACATCAGTTCCGGTGGTGGTCAGGACATCAGTTCCGGTGGTGGTCAGGACATCAGTTCCGGCGGTAGTCAGGACATCAGTTCCGGTGGTGGTCAGGACATCAGTTCCGGTGGTGGTCAGGACATCAGTTCCGGTGGTGGTCAGGACATCAGTTCCGGCGGT